>Ga0307989_1000082_pt1 | contig 73164 bp, 66 predicted proteins | sample EllFjometagen185_FD_203164 | JGI IMG/M metagenome (GOLD analysis project Ga0307989, IMG submission 203164) | Marine microbial communities from Ellis Fjord, Antarctic Ocean - #185 | ecosystem: Environmental > Aquatic > Marine > Unclassified | place: Southern Ocean | collected 2014-10-08 | reverse complement strand
GGTGGTTGCTGAGTTTTTGAGTTGGGGAGTTTTTGGGTTTTTGAGTTTCTGTGTTATTGAGTTATTGAGTTATTGGGTTATTGGGTTATTGGGTTATTGGGTTGGTGGGTTGGTGGGTTGGTGGGTTTCAGGCTAAGCTCAGCAGAATAGATGACTGGTCTCCCCGCTTTTGAAGGGTTTTCTTTTAGGAACTGAATATGGTATTAATCGAAGTATGAACGGGGTGGTAAACCCGCTGTTTACCAATTACGACCATGGGCCACGATTCTTTGTGGCCCTATTTATTTCTACTACTTTTATAAGAGCCATAGCAAATCCCCTGGATGTAGATATGGCAATTGCGTCAGCCTTAAGGCCAAGGGTCACAGAGCTCTTGGATACTGGGTTTTGGCCAAAATTGGGCTGGAGTCCAGGTTTACATAAATGTTATCCCTTCCCCGCCATCACCAAATGAGGCAGGATTCTAGTAGGAGATAATTGATGTATTAAAAAACATTTTCTCTTTTCCATAGCCCAGCATTGCATAATATCAGTGATGCGTAGATTTACAACGATGGTGCCTATCCTGCAGGCACTTTTAGTCACTTTCCTTTGGTCTACCTCTTTTGTCATCATCAAGTGGGGACTTGCTGAAATCCATCCTGTTACCTACGCCGGTCTCCGGTATTTCATTGCTTTTCTATGCTTTCTCCCATTTGTCTTTAAAAAGAAATATCGAGCTGAAATTAGAATGCTCACACTTCTCCAATGGAAGCATCTTTTTGGGTTAGGAGTCGTGTTCTATTTCTTTACCCAGGGGATCCAATTCTTAGGATTATACTATTTACCGGCCGTCACAGTGAGTTTGTTACTAAACTTCACGCCACTACTAGTCGCAATGCTAGGCATAAAGTTTTTAAATGAAAAGCCAAGTGTCCTCCAATGGTCTGGTGCTCTCCTATTTTTGGCAGGCGCTATTTTTTATTTTTATCCAGTTTCCCTATCAGAGAATCAGAGTCTTGGATTAGCAATCATGGTTATTGGTATTTTGGCAAATGCAGGGTCATCAATTTTAGGCCGTAATATTAATCGTAACAGAGATATTAGCGCTGTGGTGGTAACATTTATCAGTATGGGAGTAGGATCAACCCTACTGCTAACTCTTGGTGTCTCACTTGGTGGTGTACCATCCATTGATATAACAAATTGGTTAATGTTAATTTGGTTGGCTGTTATCAATACCGCTCTAGCATTTACGCTTTGGAACCACACGCTACGAAAACTGTCTGCCATGGAATCAAGCATCATTAATAACACCATGTTGATCCAGATTGCTGTTTTAGCTTGGATTTTCCTTGATGAGAAGATCACTACTCAAGAAGGGATTGGGTTATCCATTGCAGTTATTGGGGCAGTTTTAGTTCAGCTTAAAAAACGAACTGCAAAAACTCGCATTTGAGTGGAAAGTTAATTCTATTTAATATAACCAGATTGAGAAAGGAAATCTTTGTAGTCAGATTCTGACATTGGGCAATCTATAAGTTGAAGAAATTGATCAAGATCGTTTAATTTGACTTGTCGTTTCATCATTTTCAGCAAACCTTCTGGAACATCTCGATATTTTGTTCCTCTACTGATTTTTGTGCTTAATCCAACTTTCTTACCATCAATAAAAAAGATAAGTTTGTGATGATCACTGTCTTTAATTTCTTGAAACCCTTTGCCCGTAAGTGTATTAATTATTTTACGTCTTTTTCTGGTAATCATCCCCTAATTCCCCGATGCAGTATGGCAGCTTTAAGGTTCTTCTTAAGCTCAAGTCCAGTTTCATGAAGATTATCATCATTTTCTTCAACATATTCAGCGTATAGAAAATCTATTTCAATTCCGATTGCTTCCATGAGATCTTCTTCTTCAGTAGCGTGAGTAATCAAGCCTATATCATCTTGGTGTATTAATCTGTTCCCGTCTTCTTCTTCAATTTTGAATAAAAGGGCAGGCTCAAACGTGTATTCATATTTGGAACCAGCAATCTTGTCAATATGCAAAGCGTTTATCTCCTCCATCGAAATTAATTTTTGCACATTTTGAAATATTCCATTCTCATCTACTGTAGCAATCCCCTTAATCTCAGCAAGGACAGTATGGATAACTTTTTTCTGAATATCTTTTTCTTCAAGCAATTCACTCATCATTGTTCGATTGAGTGCCTGAAGTGGTGCTGCCTTTTTTCGTCCCGTCTTATAGGTTGCTTTTATGGAACCAGACTTACTGGGAAGCCATCTATTGATTTTTGGCAATATTCTTCTTCTTTGTGATACGTCTGGGATTTCTTTCTTAATAGCATCCATATCTCTATTGCAAATACTTTCCATTGTTTTGGTTGCAGAATCAAAGACTTGAAGAGGAAAATGATTTACTCCAAACATGTCTATATCTTGTTCCTTTGGAGCAACATCAACCTCTACACTTGATTCACGAACACCAGTGATGACCACTTGAGTTGTTTCTTTAAGGTCATCTTTGTATCTCCCAGCCCCCTTTTGGATGTTTGCCTTCATGAGCGCAAAGTCTGTGACCATATCCTGAAATCCTTTAAGAACACGCACAACGTCTTCTATTGGAACAGGGTTGTTGGCACCAGCACTAATATTTAAAGTGAATTTTTTCATTCTCGCCTGACCATTTTTAAATAATGAATGTTACTTAACTGGTTTGTAAATATAACCCAATATCTTGTCAAATGTACACACCTTTAAATTGCAATAGAAGCACGGGAATAAACGGCCAACAAACAACCTTGTTACTCCACATAATGGTGGAACATTCCCTTGTTTATTACTCATTTCGTACCTGCCTACATCTTGTTAATTTCAAAAATATTGAGCCCTTAATTTGTCTTCACGGCTGATCTACCCCTGAGCTTTTTTCTTTTTCTTGTCAATTTTTAACAACGGTGCCGTGTACTCATTATACAGTTCAAACAGATATTCAATCCGAGCAGCCTCCGTTGTAAAGGCTTGGGGACGATAACAACGATCCACGGCTCGATCCAACTCCTGATGGGCTTTGACCAGTTTGGGTGGCATGGTGAGGGGATCATAGAGATCAGCCAAACTACTTTCAGGAAATTCAGTCCGGATAGCCAGTATGTTTTGGGCTCTTTCTTCAACTCTATCTTTACTTTTCTGGCTGGGGTTCATAGGCCAGGGGTAGTTGTTGTATACTATCTGTATAGAATAGATGTAGTCACTTTTCATTCTACCACAAGTATTTTTCACCCAAGCCATATGCATAAGACTCGTAAGAATGCCGAAATAATATCTATCAGCATATGGTAGAGCCGAAACCGTGTTATTAATGATAATTTCTGAATCTAAATAAGCAATTGGAATATATTTTCTTCTCTCTGAGGAAATTTTTGGAATCACCAAGTAATCTGAACTTGGTTGTCTATCCTCAGAGAATAATGTTGGATATTCAGCCCACTTTTGAGTCCTTTTTTTATTACTATTTGCTCGGAATTGCCGAACAGATTTTATTTTTTCCATGACCATGGGTATATTTCTATATTCTGATATTGATGCATTTTTCAACCACAAACACCACCTTGATCTATTGTTGATTACATCAGATCCACCTTTGAATGTGCGTATAAATTTTCTACTCGTAGGGTAAGTTTTGAGAAGAAATTTCTTTTCATCCTCAGTCAATAAAAAATTTCCATTATCGGTAGTTTCACTACCCCTAATAATTTGGAATACACTGCATAAGGGTTTAGTTCTTGACTTCACAACCGAATATGGAGCATCAACCAAGTATGGATTAATATTCTTCACCATTTTCATGAGCGGTTCATCATTTATGCCTTCATATTCAAAAAGTATTTTTTTTCTAACACTAAATTTTCCGAAGCCTATGATTACAACATGAACTGCAGCATTTCCTTTGGCCTCATTTTTCCAATTAAAAGTTCGGTGTGCAAAATGAATAGACATTTTATGGTTGTTAATTATTTCATTCCACAGTACAGAGACTTGCTCTCCTTGCGTAATTGAGTTTGTCGATACAAATGCTACTCCTATGCGGGTATTTCGAATGTATCTTGTTGCTTTCAAATACCAGGCGGAAACAAAATCAAGGATGCCTGCTCCTTTAAGTGATCCAAAAACTAAATTCATATCATACTTCTGCTCAGGTGCTTGGTTTTTGGAACCAATAAATGGTGGATTCCCCAAAATATAGTTCAAATCACTCTTAGGAACGATTTCCTCCCAGTCCAGTCGCAGGGCATTACCATTCACGATAGTAGCCGATTTTCTCAGAGGAAGGCGGGCGTAGTACAAACCAAAGGCCTCTGAAATAAGTAGGTTCATCTGGTGATCCATGAGCCACATGGCCACTTCAGCAATGCGAGCTGGGAATTCATCGATCTCGATGCCGTAGAACTGATCCACATCAATATTCATGATGTGGTCAATGCCGATGACCTGCTGTTTACCATACAATACTTTTAGCACTTCCAGCTCTAGCAGTCTCAGTTCCCGATAGCTTATCAGCAGAAAATTGCCACACCCACAGGCCGGATCCAGAAACTTAAGCGATCCCAATTTCTTGAGAAATTCGTTAAGCTTCTTTTTGCTTCGTTTGATCTTTTCAAATTCCGTTTGTAATTCATCCAGAAACAGGGGCTTAATCAACTTCATGATGTTCTTCTCAGAAGTATAGTGAGCTCCCAGGTTTCGGCGTTCCTCAGGCTTCATCACACTTTGGAACATGCTCCCAAAAATGGCCGGTGATATTTGGCCCCAATCCAAACCGCTACATTGGATCATAATTTTTCGCATCTGGGAATTGAAGGCGGCTATGGGTAAAGATTCCTCAAACAATTTTCCATTCACATACGGGAAGGCACCGAGATGTTCATCCAAATTATTCTGTCGCTTACCTGAAGGGGTATTCAATACTTGAAAAAATTGAGCCAGCCAGGCACCCAGATCACTGCCATCCTCATGGGTTTTGACCTCAATAAACTCCATGAAAGTGTCTTTTTCGAAAATCCCTGTATCATCGGCAAACAGACAAAAGAGATCAATAAACCCCTGATGGTTATTGAGTTTTTTTACCGGTTCTTCGAAGCTGGCTAACCGTCTCCTGGAAATACCAAAAACATAAAAAAACTCATTCCAAAAGGTATCCTTTTCAGCGCGTTCTCGACTTTCACCTTCCCATTCTTTGGAAAAACTTAATGCCCGATCTTTGATCTCGTTCCAGCTTAGTGCCATAGTTCATCCCTACCCGATTATTAAATATTGCACACAAATAGATAGTATTGGGAGTAATTTGATAAAATGTTAGCTCACTCTTATCAACTTGATCATAATTTAGAGTACGGTTATTACCCTGGCGAATGTTAGTGGCAATATTTGGGTTTCAGATAACCTGTCCGGGAGACTTATACCCTCGACAGAGCCTGTTCTGAATTAAGTCGAAGGACTCGGAATGACGGACTTTGGGTTTGTACGACTACCTCTAGCCGGTTTTATATATTTCTGAATCTGTGCTTATCTGTGTTCATCCGTGGCAAAAAGAGACTTTCGCACAAGGCTAATATGATCTTTTAAAGTTTTCTATTGAACTGTCTGAAAAAGGCATTATAATTGCCTTTGCATCATTGTTAAAAGGAGCGCGAAGAAACCCATGCATGAGATGTCCATCGCCATGAGTATTGTAGATATCGCCTGTAAAGAGGCGCAGAAGGATGGTGCACCCTCTATTTCTAAAATCGAGTTGGATGTGGGTACGCTCGCTGGCATCATGGTAGACTCACTCAAATTTTGTTATGACTCTGTTTGTAAAGGCACCTTAGCTGAGAACTCAGAGCTGGTTGTGAACGAAGTACCTGGAAAAGGGCACTGCATTAAATGTGATCATGAGTTTGAGATTGACAGCTTTATGGCACTCTGTCCCAAATGTGAGAGCTACAAAATTGAGATAATGCAGGGCCGGGAATTAAAACTTAAAGCAGTGGTTGTGGATGAATAGAGGTTTGGTCTTAAAAGTTGCCTCTCGCCCGGCTTCGCATAGCTTCGCCGCGGCAAGCAAAGACGTAGATTTTTTTTGCCACGAAAACACAAGGACACGAAGTTACGTAAAATGGGTCCAGCAGTTCTTTGAGTCTTTGTGCCTTAGTGGCAAAATTTGATTTATTATTGAAAGGATAAGAATATGTGTGATAGTTGTGGATGCGGAGCACCTGGTGAATCAGTAACTTTTAGAAAGCATGGTGCAGACCATCACCACCACGAAGATGGTCATACGCATACCCATGCTGATGGACAACCCCACACACACGATCATCCACATGATCATGATCATAGTCATGGTCACAGCCATGAGCGTACCATTGCTGTGGAACAGGATATTTTAGGGGAAAACAATTTACTGGCTCAACGGAATCGCGGATATTTTGAAGCAAAAAATGTATTTAGCATTAACCTGGTAAGTTCACCTGGATCCGGGAAAACCACACTCCTGGAGAAAACCCTGACCGACATTACTGATCTTACCTGCGCGGTGATAGAAGGTGACCAGCAAACCATGAATGATGCAGATCGTGTGGCTGCTACGGGCGTGCCCGTGCTTCAGATAAACACAGGAAACGGTTGTCATCTCGATGCTGAAATGATCCATACGGCCTACAAAGAATTAGAACTAAAGGATGATTCAATCCTGTTTATAGAGAATGTTGGAAACCTGGTTTGCCCCGCTCTATTTGATCTTGGTGAGGATAAGCGAGTCGTCATCATCAGTGTGACTGAAGGCGAAGATAAACCGGCAAAATATCCAACCATGTTCGACCAGGCGGATATCTGTATCATCAACAAGATTGATTTACTTCCCTATGTTCAATTTGATGTGGAAAAGTGTAAGGAGTATGCGCTTCAAGTAAATCATCATCTCGAATTTTTTGAATTATCCGCTACCACTGGTGAAGGAATGGAAGCCTGGTACAACTGGCTCAAAGAAAACATTAAAAAATAGCTTCTCATCGTCCCCGCGAGCGACAACAAGGAGCATGGTGACCTCAAACTTGAGATTGCTTCGTCACTTTTTTCCTCGTAAAGACTTCAGAATAGAAATCTAGTCTAAATATTTAATGCCGGACACCAATAAAAAATCGCGACGACTTTTAACAGTTAATGGCATTGTCCAGGGTGTTGGATTTCGCCCCTTCATTTTTAATCTGGCTCAGGATATTGGGTTAACAGGCCATGTCTCCAACACTTCAGAAGGGGTTAAAATTGAGCTACAGGGAGCCCAATCCCAGCATACTGAATTTGATCAACGCCTCTGGTCAGATACACCCCCTCTTGCAACCATTGTATCAGTAGAGTCTAAATCGCTTGATTTGACTGATGAAGCTGGATTTCATATTACCACATCAACTGGGAGTGAAGCAGTATCCACTCTCATCTCACCTGACGTGGCTTTATGTGAGGATTGCAAACAAGAGCTATTCAATCCAAACAACCGACGCTATCGATATCCATTTATCAATTGTACCAATTGTGGGCCGCGTTATACCATTATTGAGAATATCCCTTACGACCGGCCCTTCACATCCATGAAAAACTTTCCGCTTTGTCATGAATGTCAGAAGGAATACCAAGACCCAAGGGATCGTCGTTTTCATGCTCAACCAAATGCCTGCCCTGTTTGTGGCCCTGAGGTTTGGTTATGTGATTCATCAGAAAACCGAATCGAGACTACGGACCCAATCAAGGAAACCATACGATTGCTCAGGGAGGGTAATATCCTGGCAATCAAGGGGCTTGGGGGATTCCACCTGGCTGTGGATGCAACCAATGAGACAGCAGTATCACGATTACGCCTGGCCAAAGGTCGAGATGAGAAACCATTTGCGCTCATGGTTCGAGATGTCGAGGCAGCCAATCGAATTGTTGATATCAATTCCAGTGAAGAGAATGCTCTGACCTCCATTCAAGCGCCTATTCTATTGGCCACACGGAAACCCGATACATCTCTGGCATCCAATATCGCCCCAGGCACGGACCGTTTGGGAATCATGCTCCCCTATACTCCGCTCCACCATTTATTATTGAGTGAACCACCCAATATTTTGGTAATGACCAGTGCGAATTATAGTGAAGAGCCCATTTGCATTGATAATGATGAGGCGCTCTCCAGACTGGGTCCCATGGCAGACTATTTCCTGCTTCACAACCGTGATATCTATCTGCGCAGTGATGATTCCGTCCTCATGGAAATGGCAGATAAGATTCGACCCATTCGACGGAGTCGTGGATTTGCCCCGCGGCCTATTTTCTTGAAGAAGAAGGCACCTTCTGTCTTAGCAGTTGGCGGTGAACTCAAGAGCGTGGTTGGACTCTCAAAAGAGAAAACTGTCTTTCTCAGTCAACATATTGGTGATCTCGAAAACCTTGAAGCGTTTGAATTCTTCAAAATGACGATCACCCACTTACAAAATATTTTTGAAATTAAACCAGAACTTATCGTCCATGATCTTCATCCTGATTACCTCTCCACAAAATGGTCTAAAGATCAAAGTTTACCATTGCTTGGCGTTCAGCATCACTTCGCCCATTTTGCCTCGTGTATGATTGAGAACAACTTGAACGAGCCAGCAATCGGAATCATCATGGATGGAACTGGGTATGGAACGGATGCCACAATCTGGGGTGGCGAATTCCTAGTTGGTGACCTTAAAAAGGTCGAGCGTAAAGCATATTTTGAGCCCATGCCTCTCCCCGGCGGAGAAGCTGCAATTAAGCAACCCTGGCGAATTGGTCTGAGTTATCTTCACCACGCTTTTGGATCCGAAATCCCTGATCTCCATGCGCTCCGCAATAAAGATTTAGCCCCAATTATCCAAATGATTGAGCGTGGATTAAACTCACCGTTAACCAGTAGTTGTGGTCGTCTGTTCGATGCAGTTGCCGCGCTCTCAGGTGGAAAACAAGAAATCCGATATGAGGCTCAAGCAGCGATAGAATTTATGCAAGCTGCTCACAACAGTTTAGGTGATGACTATTCCAAGTTTGATCTGATTCAAAATCAGCAGAGCCAGCATATTATTTCAATCTCACATATTATGCATGAGTTAGCCGCAAAAGTGAGTAATGGTCAGTCTCAAGAGATAATCAGTCGATGGTTTCATCATAGTTTGGTTAAAACTTTTGTTCATATCTCCAACGTACTACGGAAAGAAACAGGGCTGAATAAAGTCATCCTCAGCGGGGGTGTTTTCCAAAATAAATTATTGTTCGAGGGTCTGGTTAAAGAACTGGAATCAGAGAGATTTTTGGTTTTCACCCACAGTCAGGTGCCAACGAATGATGGCGGGTTGGCATTGGGTCAAATTGCTATTGGGCAGGAGTTCTTGAGTTCAATGGGTTATTGAGTTCAATGGGTTCAATGAGTTCAATGGGTTATTGGGTTATTGGGTTATTGGGTTATTGGGTTATTGGGTTATTGGGTTATTGGGTTTTTGGGTTTTTGGGTTTTTGGGTTTTTGGGTTTTTGGGTTTTTGGGTTTTTGGGTTTTTGGGTTTTTGGGTTTAATATGTTTGCGAACCCCAAAGACAAGAGAATATTATGACTACTTTCAAACAATTTGAAGATATTGAAGTATGGCAAAAATCGAGAAATTTAACTAAGCACATTTATGAAGTCACAAACGATGGTAAATACAAGACTGATTTTGGGCTACGAGACCAGACTCGCCGATGTTCGGTATCTATAATGGCTAATATAGCGGAGGGTTTTGGGCGTAGGAGCGCTAAAGAATTTGCAAACTTCCTAAATTACTCCCATGGCTCTGCATCAGAATTGCAGTCCCACCTATACATTGCCTTGGATTTAAACTATATTGGTAGTGATGATTTCAAGAAACTCTATGATCAAATCGAGCGTATATCTAAGATGACACTTAAGCTGCAAAATTATTTACGAAGATCTTAAACAGACCCTATTCATGAACTCATCAAACCCATCAAACCCATCAAACCCATTGAACTCATTGAACTCATTGAACCCATTGAACCCATTGAACTCATTGAACTCATAAACACAGGAACTCCCCCATGTGCTTAGCTATCCCTGGAAAATTATTAGAAATATTCGACGAGAATGGTCTCAAGATGGGTAACATCGATTTCGCCGGGTCTGTGAGTAAAGCTTGTCTGGAATATGTACCTGAGATAGAAATTGGTGAATACACCATTGTACATGCTGGGTTTGCCCTTTCCGTCCTGAATGAAGAAGAGGCAAAAAATTCGTTTGACGCCTGGGATGACCTTATCGACCGGGCGAATGCTGAAGGCATTGAGATGGAAAAGCTGGAGCGACCAGATTAATTTTTCAATTTTACCCACTGATCAAACACAGATGATAAATCTATTACTTGCAAAAAAGCAAATGTGCTTCAGCTTTTCTCAAACCATACCCGTGGTCATCTGTGAAGATCTGTGGCTAATAAGAGATGGATGTATATGAAATATTTAGATGAATTCCGTGATCCTGTTGTAGCCAAAAAAATATTGACTGAAATTCATGCCATCACAACCCAACCCTGGGTAATCATGGAAATTTGTGGAGGACAAACCCATTCTATCATTCGCAACGGTATTGATCAGGTACTTCCCAAAGAAATAGAACTCGTTCATGGTCCAGGTTGCCCAGTCTGTGTTACCCCCCTGGAAATCATTGATAAGGCTATCGAAATTGCAGGACGTCCAGATGTGATCTTCACTAGTTTTGGTGATATGCTTCGCGTACCAGGTAGCCATAAAGACTTATTCATGGTGCGCTCAGAAGGAGGGGATGTTCGTACCGTCTTTTCCCCATTGGAAAGTCTAAAAATTGCCCGTGAGAACCCCAATAAGGAAGTTGTTTTTCTTGCAGTAGGATTTGAAACAACAGCTCCTGGAAATGCAATGGCCGTTGCCCAGGCAGCAAAAGAGGGGTTAACTAATTTTAGTGAACTGGTTAGTCATGTATTGGTGCCGCCAGCCATGGAAGCCCTTTTGTCTTCACCTTTAAATCGTGTACAGGGTTATCTAGCAGCCGGTCATGTTTGTACCGTTATGGGCTGGGATGAGTATGATCCCATTGCCAAGAAATATGAAGTCCCTATTGTTATTACCGGCTTTGAGCCAATGGATGTTCTCGATGGCATCTTGCACACGGTTAAACAACTGGAGGCAGGGACTCATGAGGTAGAAAATCGTTATGCTCGTATCGTAGAGCAGGGTGGCAATCAACCCGCTCAGAAGCTCATCAAGGATGTCTTTGAAATTACTAACCGCAAGTGGAGAGGAATTGGTGAAATCCCACTGAGTGGTTTCAAGATCACCCGCAAATATGCGGCCCACGATGCCGAGTTAAAATTTGAAGTATCCAATATCATCACTGAGGAACCTGAAATCTGCATTAGCGGCGTCATCCTCCAGGGTTTAAAAAAGCCCCATGATTGTCCTGCATTCGGAAAAGAGTGCACTCCTCAGAAACCGTTGGGCGCAACTATGGTTTCAAGTGAAGGGGCTTGCGCGGCCTACTATTTGTACCAGCGAATAGTAGATTGACAGCTATTTGGAGAAAAACGATTAAACGCCTAAGACAATTTCTGATCAGATAGGTTTTAATAAACATCATAGGATAAAAAATGGATTTTCCTGAAGCGCTTTCATGCCCTGTCCCCATTCTAAGTCACGATACAGTTCAACTAGCCCATGGTGCTGGTGGCAAATTATCCAGTGAGATGATTGAAAAGATTTTTCTGCCACGATTTTCAAACACTACTCTGGAGAAAATGGAAGACCAGGCTGTCCTGGACAACCCTGGGGGTCGTATCGCATTCAGTACAGATACCTTTGTTGTCGATCCAATTTTCTTTCCCGGGGGCGATATTGGAGACCTGGCAATTAATGGTACTGTGAATGATGTGGCCATGAGTGGTGCTCAACCAAAATTTATGAGTGTGGGTTTTATACTGGAAGAGGGTCTCCCCTTTGAAACCCTACACCGCGTTGTGCTTTCCATGGAAAAAGCGGCTAAGATAGCAGGTGTTGAAATTGTGGCTGGTGATACCAAAGTGGTAAATCGTGGGAGCTGCGATAAACTATTTATCAATACGACAGGAATTGGGTTCGTACCTGATAATGTCCATATCTCAGCCTCAAATCTGAAATCAGGTGATAAAATATTGATTTCTGGAACGCTTGCAGATCATGGAATGGCCGTCATGACTACCCGCGAAGGTTTATCTTTTCAATCCACAGTAACCAGTGATACGGCAGGCTTAAATCATTTGGTCTCAGATATTTTATCTGTCAGTAATGACATACATGCTATGCGTGACCCAACTCGAGGTGGATTGGCAACCAGTCTTAATGAATTTGCTGCTTCCTCACAGATTGGCATCCAACTTTATGGGGATACAATTCCTGTAAAGGAGAACGTGAGGGGAGCCTGCGAAATTCTCGGGATTGACCCACTCTATGTTGCAAATGAAGGCAAGCTTGTGGTCGTTGTCCCACCAGAAATTGCTGATGAAGTATTGGCGGTTATGCGCAGGAATTCTTTGGGGAAAGATTCGGTTATTGTAGGTGAAGTTACAGAGAAACATCCCGGGATTGTCGCGATGAGCACTGGGTTGGGAGCCAACCGAATTGTTGATATGCCCGTAGGTGAGCAACTTCCTCGCATTTGTTGATATATCTACAATACCAATTGTACTTCCAAGTTGCACTTTAAACCCACCCCTGTATCCCCTCCCAAAAGGGGACTTGGTTCGCCTGAAGGCTCACCTATTAAGTATCCTATAGGGCACTTTTGATGTATAAATGGTATAAGGTGACTTAGTTACGAACCGCTGTTACCTCTGACAATAATGAAAGTGGTCCCTTCAGTCATTGCGAATCCCGAAGGGATGTGGCAATCTCCAACTCATAACTATGAAGATCGCCACACTCGCTACACGCTTTCGCGGAGATGCGAAGCATGTATTTTATAATTGGTATCTAGGCCTCTAATCCATCAACATCTGATGTAAATAGGTGTATTCCAGAGCTGCCATGGTTGCGTACTGTTTCAGGTTTGCTCCAGTTGCATGACCACCCTCAATATTTTCGTAGTATAAGACAGGATGCTTCTGTTCTATTAACCGTGCTACCATTTTTCGGGCATGTGCAGGGTGAACACGATCATCCTTGGTTGATGTAATGAACAATGCTTTGGGATATTTTGTAGACTTCTGAATGTTGTGATATGGTGAATACATCTTCAAATACTTTCTCATTTCGGGATCATCAGGATCACCATATTCACCGATCCAACTGGCTCCCGCCAACAATTTGTGGTATCTCAACATGTCTAACAGTGGAACGGCACAAACCATGGCATTAAACAGGTCAGGTCGCATGGTAAAAACAGCCCCAACTAAAAGGCCACCATTGCTTCCTCCCATAATCCCTATTTTCTTTGGGTTTGTAATTTTCTTGGAAATCAGGTCCTCACCAATAGCTATGAAATCTTCAAACGATTTATGTCGGTTCTGTTTCAGGGCTGCCTGATGCCAGGCTGGTCCATATTCTCCACCTCCACGAATATTTGCCAGTGCGAAAACGCCACCTTTCTCAAGCCACAATTTACCCGTGGTTGAACGGTATTGAGGTTTCTGTGATATCTCGAAGCCACCGTAGCCATACAGGAGGACCGGGTTATTGCCATCATAAATCAAATTCTTTTTTGATACCAGGAAGTAGGGCACTCTAGTGCCATCTGCACTCACAGCGAATTCCTGTCTCACTTCAAGATCATCACTCTTAAATCTTGCGGTTGCCTGCTGAAGCGTAATTGCCTCACGATTGATACTTGTAAAATACCCCAACGTGGTTGGCGTAATCAGGTTATTAAAAGTATAGAAATAATTTGAACGTGAATTATTGGAACCAAATATTTTGACGACCCCCCCTCCAGGTAAGCCAAGGTCATTTGCAATCCATTTGCCGTCTTGGAGCTCAATGGCCAAAACAGATCCCTGGACATCCTTTTGAACAGTAACCAGAAGAGCTTCTTCTGAAGAGCATATACTTGAGATAGATATTTCTTCGGTAGGGGCGTAAATTTCAGAAACCAGGCCAGTTTTCAGGTCCTGGGCAATAAGTGCACCTGCGATTTGACCTTCCCAGTCAGACCTGAGGACAGCCAAGGCATGACCTTTCCATATTCCTTCAAAGTCTGCATCCAGGGGTAGTTGAATTTTTTGGAGCTTATCATCCTGATCCATTAGGTAGATCTCATGGGTCCAAAAATCGAAAGACTTATTGATCAGCTTGTATTGGGATTCAGGGTTATATATACTCCATCCCCAAATACCTAAATCAGTTGAATCAACTCGAGCTATTTCACGTGAATCGATCAAAGCCTCACCTCGGCTCCAGATTCTAACAGAGGCTGGATATCCACTTGTCGTCATGCTTCCTGGACCAAAATCAGTGGCTACAAATATTTGAGATTCTGTAATCCAGGTTACATCAGATTTTGCTTCGGGTACAAAAAAGCCGTCTTTTACGAATGTTTTACTGCGTAAATCAAACTCTCGAATGACCACAGCATCTTTACCGCCTCGGGATAATTCAAGGAGACAAAGATTGTTGTCTGGGGGAAGTATCTTCACACCTTTATATACCCAGTTCTCGTCATCAGATTCGGCCAGAGCGTCGAGGTCGAGCAGTAATTCCCACTCTGGATCATTTGCCAAATAGTGTTTCAGAGGGGTGCGTCGCCAAATACCCCTGGTATGCTCACCATCCTGTAAAAAGTTATATAGAAAATCACCTCGAATACTGCCATAAATAAGTTTGTCTTCCGCCTCATAAATCGCTAAAGCTTCACTTTCATATCGCTTGAAACGTGGATCTGACTGAAGTTCATTTAAAGATACTTTGTTCTGTTCTCCAACCCAATTGAAGGCCTGCTCCCCTTCTACCTCTTCCAGCCAGAGATAGGGGTCGTTTGATATCACCTTCGCCTCACTATCTGATAAGCTTGATTCTGAATGTGGCGCACACGCAACCACAATAGCAGTTAACATTACGGTAATGAGTTGGTTATAACATCTCATAATTTTCCCCTATTTAAGCACAATCTACACATCTATCAGTCTCGGGTAACATCATCAACCGTCCCAGAGGAATTGGGTTTTTACAAACCCGACAGTTTCCATAGTCTTCCTGGTTTATGAATGCTCTGGATGATTCGAGCTTCATTAGCCTGGTTTTTGTTTTTGCCAATAAATGTTCGTTCACACTTTTATTATTGATCGCTTCCATCCGTGAAATACGTCCAATAGCACAATCCGGTGCTATGGGCTGCGTCAGTTCTTCCAGTTCTAGAATCTGTTCTCGAGCACCTTCAATTTCTGAAGTAATGCGGTCTCTAATCTGCTGTTTCTCTTCCATTTCCATTTTTAAATTCCTGATCTTTTTCTAAAATAGTTATCGGTAGGTGATTCGGCAAATTCTTACTTTAAGCATATATAAATAATCGTGACCGCACACCCTGTGGGTGATGCACCCTGAATCCTATGAGCAATACCATTTTGAGATATAATGGGCATCATACCAAATGCACTTCCATTCTGTGCATAGCTTGTTCCTAAGCCACCAGGCTTCGTAAAGCTTCGCCCCGGCAGGCTAGATGAAACACAGATATCCACAGATAGAAAGAGAGGGTGTTTGTAGGATGATTCTAGTCCATTCCAATAAATCATATCCATGAAGATCTCTTATGTATCTAACCTGCTGGGCGAAGTCTTACGAAGGTTGGTGGCAAAAATAGCATTAATAACCTTGGTCCATCGGGAACTGAATTTGGTATAACTTTTTGTCCATGGCCTGCAATCATTCCCAGAGTTCTCACATCGCTACAAAAGATCTCTCGTCATAAAAGGTTTATAATTTTGGAGGTAAGATTGTTAAGCAGTTGGTACTTCACATTTCCCATCGATAACATTTTGAGCCTTTGAAATGACCAGGGAAAAATCAATCTACAATTTTGAGTATTCTGTGAGAGTCGCCAAAAAAAACAAAGGCGACGATTATTAGTCGCCGCCTCTTATTCAAAGCACCCTGAGGAGGAAAACGGAAAACCTGGGGCACTGATTAGTTTCTGAGAGGTTTACCTCGCTTCAACATAAATTCAATGCGCGCCCTGGTCTTTGGTTCCCCAGCAAGTGAAACAAATGCTTCTCTTTCAAGATCTAACAGATATTGCTCATCAACAGGCCTCATCACACCACCCTTGTCACCACCTGTAAGTACAAATGCTAACTTCTCAGCGATGAATGCGTCATGTTCAGAAATCTTACCCGTTTTGAGAAAACCTTTTACGGTACTCTTGACAGCCAAACGTCCACCTTTACCAGGTAAGAAGATGTCATCACGGAATGCTGGCGCAGTATAGCCTTCACTCATGGTCAAAACTTCTTCTTTGGCTTTAGCGACTCTATGATCACCATTAATGATGATCTTATCCTGTTTGGTCAAATAGCCGATAGCCACTGCTTCCTTGGCAGACATAGAGACCTTGGCAAAACCAATTGCCTCGAAGCATTTTTGAGCCACAGGAAATGCACCTGCACGGCCCTTGGCCAAACGATCACTCGTCTTCAAGATCATGCGCAGGTTTCCTCCGCCACCTGGGATGAGACCCACACCAACTTCAACAAGACCGGTGTAAAATTCGGCTGCAGCGACAATTCTATCACAAGCGCCAATGGTTTCATAACCGCCACCCAAAGCTAATGAATGAGGAGCAGCTACAACGGGGAAAGGAGCAAAACGAAGTTTCTGCAAGGTGTCCTGCATTGCTTTACTCATGGCTTCCAAACTATCCCAATCTTTTTCATCAATGGCTCTTAACATAAGAGCTAAGTTGGCGCCTGCAGAAAAATGAGTTGCTTCTGAGGCAATAACCAGACCCTTATAACCCTTTTCCTGAACCCAATCAGCTGCTTGATCAAACATGCTGATCATAGAGCCATCAATTGGATTAAAAGTGGGTTGGAGAACAGAGTGCATTGAAACTGCAGCTACACCATCACCGAGATCAATCAATGATGCTGACCAATCTTTCTTGATCAGACCACCTGTTTTTTTGATCACTTCAAAATCGACAGCAAGAAGATGGGTTGGTACAGCTTGCATAGATTCACTTGATGGGTCGTAATAGGTTTTAACCTTACCGTCGAATCCATAAAATGAATCAATTCCTTTGCTTAGCATGGTTGTAACCCAGGCTGGAATTTTGCGACCATCTTGTTTCATCCGCTCAACAGACTCGGCAACACCAAAGGCATCCCAAATCTCGAAGGGACCCATCTCCCAGCCAAAACCCCATTTCATGGCGTTGTCTATATTGACAATATCATCTGATATCTCGGGGAGACGATTGGCTGAGTAGATCAATATTCCCGCATGCAAATCCCATAAGAATTTCCCAGCGACATCATCAATCTTAACAATACTTTTTAGCTTACCTGGTAGGTAAGTTTCATTTTTTGATACCCTGATGGCATCATATTTCTTTTTGATGGAAGGTTCATATTCCAGGGTTTCAAGGTTCAAGGATAGGATAGTCTTTCTATCGACCTTTTTATAAAAACCTTGTTTAGTTTTCTGGCCCAACCAACCATTGTCCAACATGGTTTTCAAGTAATCAGGAATGAGGAAAATATCTCTTTCTTCATCTGACTCACCTTTATCATAAGCATTCTCTGCAACATGAACCAGGGTATCCAAACCAACAACGTCTGCTGTTCGGAAGGTTGCTGATTTCATGTGTCCGATGGCAGTGCCAGTTAATCCATCTACGTCAGCAACGCTCAAACGTTTTTCCCGAGCGAGCTTCAGGGTCAACATCATTCCATATACACCGATGCGGTTGGCGATAAAATTGGCTGTATCTTTTGCCCAGACCACACCCTTCCCTAGATCATCTTCAAGGAAAGTCGCCATGTTTTTCATAGCTTCCTGATCTGTATCGGGACCACCAACCAACTCAACCAACTTCATATAACGAGGTGGATTGAAGAAGTGAGTGATAAAGAAACGTGATTTCACATCATCGGGCATGCCAGAAACCATTTCAGATAGCGCAAGGCCAGATGTATTACTGGTTAGCAGTGCAGTCGCACTCAGTTTTGGAATTATTTTTTCAAATAATCCCTGCTTCCAATCCAGTCTTTCTGCAATTACTTCAACCACCCAATCAACTTCACTGATTTTGTCTAAATGGTCATCGTAGTTACAAGGTGTGATCATCCCAAGCGTTTTAGGATTATACACTGGACTAGGTTTTAGCTTTTTCATCCCCTCCAGGCCCTTAACCGCCAGATCCTGATTCATATCGAACAGGTAACTGGGTATTCCAGCATTTGAGAGATGGGTAGCAATTTGAGCTCCCATCACTCCGGCGCCTAAAATGGCTACCTTTTCAATTTTAAAAGCCATGATCAGCTCCTTTCGATGATAGTGGCAATACCCTGTCCCGTTCCAATACACATGGTTGCTAGACCATATTGGGCGTCATTTTGTTCCATCACATTCAAGAGGGTAGTTACGATTCTGGCACCAGAACAACCGAGTGGATGGCCAAGAGCGATTGCGCCACCATTCAGGTTAATCTTTTCAGTAGGCCAATCCCCTTTACGAATAACGTATAAGGATTGAGCTCCAAAGGCTTCATTCAGTTCAATAATGTCCATTTGGTCCAGGGTCATTCCAGCATTGGCTAACGCTTTTTTAGTCGCAGGCAAAGGACCTGAGCCCATTAATGTGGGATCAACTCCGGCAACGGCTCTGGAAATAATCTTAGCTCTCACTTTGAGACCCAATTCTTCAGCTTTGGTGTTGCTCATTACCAAAACTGCAGATGCTCCAACGCTAATTGGACTTGAGGTTGCAGCGGTAATACTGCCATCTGCTAAAAATGCGGGAGATAATGATTTGATCTTCTCAACATTTGGTTCCCGTGGACCTTCATCCTTGGCAATTCGAACACCCTCAATTTCAATCGGGATAATCTCATTATCAAAATTTCCAGCTGCTTGAGCAGCAAGTGCTTTTTTATGAGATGCAATTGCAAATGCTTCTTGATCATCACGACTAATATCTAGTTCTTTTGCCAGATTCTCAGCGGTCTCACCCATGCCCATGTAATAGTCCATTTCATAAAGTTCAGGACTGAAATCTGGATTATATCCACCCATGGGGACGCCAAACATATCTTCCACACCAGCAGCAATTCCAATTTCTTTGTCGCCAGCCAGAATTGCGGTGCTCAATTGGTGCAAGGCATCCATGGATGAACCGCAGAAACGATTAACCGTACTACCCGTTGTTGTGACAGGGAATCCTGCTAGCAGAGCAACGCCTCGTCCCATGAGCATCCCTTGATTTCCCTCAGGAAAAGCACAACCCAAGACTAAATCTTCAACCATCTCAGGTTTAACAGCAGGGTTTCTCTTCATAAGAGCCTTCACTACCTGTGCTGTAATTTCATCTGGTCGCATGCCTATCATTTCACCATTCTTCAATCCAATGGGGCTACGAACGGCGTCTACGATTACACTATATCTTTCACTCATTTTATTTCTCCTAAGTCCTTAATACTGGTTCACTGGTTCTAATCATTGAGCGGATATTGACCGCGTTTGAGCAGAAGTTCGAATACCACTTTCTGTTCGGCAAACACATCAGCGTGATATGCCAATTCAGATAGAGTTTCATCAAGTTGATTCAATTTAGTTTTACGATCTTCCTCACCGAGAATGTGGCGAAGTATTTTTTTAGAATTGGAGACGATTATTTCCAAATTACGTAAAACTGAAACTTTGAGTATCGCTGCCACAACATCCCGACGTGGGTACGATTCATCCAACTGCAAATACCTTCTTAATACACTAAAAATGATTTGCTGAGCGATGACCATATTCGCAAACGCTTCAATCTCAAATTGGGAATTCTTGAAATCCTGACCATACTTTAAGATCAATTCATGTAGCGTTTTTAAGATGATTCCGCGACCTAGTTCGACCGCATTAATCTCCTGCCTCATGGGATGATCTTCAGGTATCTCAACCTCAGGCATCCAATTGTCACCTAGTTCAAGAATCTGTTCCCGCATAGGCAACTCTTCCAGAATGGCTTTTTTCATGACAATACCTGATATGATCATTTTATTGATCTCGTTGGTCCCTTCAAAAATGCGATTGACTCGTTCATCCCGAAGAATCCGAGCAAAGGGATACTCTTCTGAAACGCCATAGCCACCTAAGATTTGCAATCCATCATCTGCATTAATCCAGAGGGCTTCTGAAGAGAATATCTTATTCGTGCTATTTTCAATTGCATGATCTTCAATCACAGAATAGAGATGATTGTAGTATTCAGGGTCATCCGTTGGAAATTGTTCTGTGCCTGAATCAATAGATCCAGTGGATTGATAGGTTATTGTATCAGATTCATAACAGCGGATTACCATATCTGCAAACTTGCGTTGCATCATACCGAAAGCGGTCAGTGGTTGAGCAAACTGGTGGCGCTCTTTGGCATACTGCAAGGCTGTTTTAATCGTTTGCTTCGCCCCACCCATAGTCACGGCACCCAATTTCAAGCGACCGATGTACAGACAATTAAATGCGACAGCAGGACCTTTACCTACAGCGCCTATCACATTCTCAACGGGGACTTTACAATCTTTTAAAATATAAGTCGTTGTTGAAGAGCCCTTGATTCCCAGCTTATGTTCCTCTGGTCCTCGTTCCCAACCTGTGGTCTCTTTGTCAAGAATAAAAGCAGTCAGTTTCTCGCCATTGACCTTTGCAAAAACGACTGCGATATCAGCCCAACTTCCATTGGTTACGAATTGCTTCACACCGTTTAGAAGGTAGTGTGTACCTTCCTCATTGAGTTTAGCGGAAGCTGTACCATTGAGGGCATCAGAACCTGCACCTGGTTCCGTTAAAGCAAATGAGCTCATCCATTCACCACTCATCATCTTGGGAATATATTTTTCCCTCTGTGCATCATTTCCATACCACAGGATGGGCAATAAGCCAATTCCCGTATGATCCGTTATGGTGACCATCAATGATGAACTTTCAGTCGCCGCAGTTGCCTCTAATGCTAGAGCTGCAGCAGTTTTATCGAGCCCCATGCCACCATATTGTTCCGGGACATCCATGCCCAAGACACCCATCTCACCCATCTGCATCATCAGATCACGGGATAGTTTTTCGTCAAGTTTTTCAATAGCTTCGGCGTGCGGAGATACAGCTTCCGCAGAGAATTCACGAATTGCTTCAAAAAATTCTTTCTGATCTTCAGACCATTTTTCCCTGGTGAAGATTTCATCTACGCCGAAGGGTGTGGTTAAAAATGCGCCACCCTTTTTCATGTCTCTCTCCTTATTTTACCAACCTTTACAACAAATTTCCTGAACGTCATGAATCCATATTTAAAAAAATGTGATTCCAAAACTTTATCTCTGTTAGAAATCTCATTTTTCATGATGTGAGTAATAATCTGCTCACTTCCCCCCTTGACACCATTTTGGCTCAATTGTCCGAGATGTCATAAGGATTCATTCTCTTTGTTCGCTTTGTTGTGAAAAAACAATGTGGACTATAGGTAATCACACCCTTATTTAGTCCAGGTACTCTTCGTTTATGTTTTTTGAATGGCAATGCCATTCAAAATAAAATCCATATTTAGCTCAACATATTCCTCTAGTGAAAAGTCTTCTGGCTGGAACAACACAAACCAGATCATCCCATGCAATGAGGTCATGATTGAGAGTGCTACCATCCTTGCGTTGACCTCCTTGAATTCACCATATTCAATCCCGCGATTGATCAAGGTTTCAAATTCAGTCACAACTCGTGTATAGAGTTTATTTGAGAGTTCTTTGATTTCTTTATCGCGGTTTGAAAATGCCCAAATCTCAGGTTCAACCAAGAACCAGTTGGGATTGCGTTTAAATATTTTTGCTGTGAAGGTTGCGATGTGCCGAATGATCTCAGCAGATGGTTTGGCACGCATTTTACTACCACGTTGAATGGCTGTAAATTGATCCATCCAATGCTCAATCAAGGCCACAAATAAATCCCGTTTGCCCGGAAAATGATGATAGAGTGCACCCTTGCTGAGTCCTATCTCCTTAACGATATCATCCATCCTCGCATCAGAATAGCCCTTTCTTACAAATACCGTAAGCGCTGCCTCAAGTATTTCAATCCTACGCTCTGAGCTGGGTCTTCTCTCTGTCATCACAAACCTTCTAGATATATTTACCAACAAACCGACTGGTCGGTATGTAATATAGAAGCCGAACATGTTTGTGCAAGTGGAGGTTTGTAGATACGGCGATATTAACTGAATTCTGTCGGCAATAGGACACAAGGATTTGCGACGACCCGTTCAACTGCTAGAATATTCAATAATATTATTTTTCAAGGATTTGGTTAGGACCTAAATAACTTGTTGTGATTTAACAGATATGATAGAAACACAACTATGAGGGAAAAGAATATATGAAAAAGATTTTAATACTGTTACTGACTGCCTTGATGGGGTTGTTCATTATTCAGTGTGGCGGGAAAGCAGAAGCACCCAAAGAGGATCTTAGTTATCAACAAGGTATTTTAGACAAAGCCAAACCGATGTTCGGTGTTGTACCCGATAAAATGCCAGGTTCTGAAAACGATACTCAAGCTCTTATTGATCTGGGCAAAAAGCTCTATTTTGAAACGGCACTTTCAAACACTGGCGATATGTCTTGTAATACCTGTCACGACATTGCCACTGCAGGAGTTGATAACAAGCCTACTTCAGAGGGTACAAACAATATTCCTGGTCCAAGGAATTCACCCACCGTATTTAATGCCGGCTTCCATTTTGTTCAATTTTGGGATGGTCGTGCAGTTGATTTGAATGAACAAGCTGGTGGTCCTATCCTGAACCCTGCTGAGATGGCAATTCCCGATTCAGCCACTGCAGTTAATGCCATCAAGGCCATAAATGAGTATGACGCGATGTTTACAGCATCCTTTGGTGCAGAATCCATTGACTTTGAAAACATCACTGAAGCCATGGCTGCCTTTGAGCGTACCCTGATCACTCATGATCGATTTGATGATTTCCTGAGGGGTGATCTTAAGGCAATGTCCAAGACAGAAGTTGAAGGTCTAGAACTTTTTATGGGAAAAGCCTGTATTACCTGTCACATGGGGTCCATGCTAGGTGGTAACATGTATCAGAAAAATGGTTTGATCAAACCTTACAAAGATCTGACTGATGAAGGTCGCTTTGAAGTAACTGGTCTTGAACAGGACAAGTTTATGTTCAAAGTCCCATCTATGAGAAATATTTCCCTAACTGGACCATACTTTCATGATGGCGGTGTTGCCAGTTTAGAGGAGACCATTATTATGATGGGTGATATGCAACTTATGATGCAGATCTCAGAAGTTGAAGCAGCCAAGATTGCATCTTTCCTAAAAGCTCTCAAGGGGAAACAATTCGTTAAGAGTTAAGCAGATACAACTGCTGCTGATTAGGTAGTTGTTGATATATTTTAAAAAGGCGAGGATAATTTCCTCGCCTTTTTTTATCCTTCCGAACATTGAGCCTGCCGAAATGTGGTCCTCACTTAGTATGATAATGGACGGGCTCAGCCTCCGATTGAAGTGGATAGTATCTTTATATCCATCGTTTAATGCTCGATAAAATACTGTAAAATCTCTTGGCTGAGTTTCCCCCCCATCAGTCCTGTGAGCAAGACTAAAATAGCTAATGAAAGACTGAGAGTTGAAAACACCCAGACCTTGGGCGCCCAGCTTTTTTGCTCCAGCATAGTGAAAATGCGTCCAAGTAACACACCCAGAATAATCCATACTGTTGCATTTCCCCAAGAGACATGAGATGTCAGAGCCTCAGATATACCACGAAACAGTTTTTCCTGTTCTACAATTTTTGATTCAACTGCATTACCACTTATCGCAGCAAGAAGAGCGCCGATGCTCGCAGTAACTTGGAGGATAAAAGCCGTCTTCGTACTCGAGAGCATACTTTTCAATGCACCATGAAAATCAAAGAATACAGCTACAATTAACAGGGCAATGGGAAAGTGAACAAAGAAAGGATGTAGATCGGTCATATCAACTCAATTTAATAGACGTTGTTTTCGAGATTGTATTATTCTCTTATCCACTTCAGACTGTACAAAAACAATCAGGCTCGTTGGCCTCCCATTATCATACAGTGGTGGTTTTTTCAAACTGTGCTGGATCGGAATGAGTTCACTCATACTGGAAATAGACGTAGATGTAATATCCCGCATTACCTGCATGTGTATCACCTCACCATTTGAACCAGCATATTCAATACTATCCTCAAACACCAGAGACCAACATGTCAATGAGTGATATTCGAGACCAAATGAATTCAGCTCAAAATCCAGGAAAAGGCTGTCTGCACTTTCAAGTAGATGGACTGGTGATATATAAATATTTGTTTCAGAAGCTGCCGACAGACCAATTCTTGCGGACCAATCATTCTCATCAAGAGATCCAATCAAAGACCCATCCAGAACCAAACTTGGAGCAGCGATAATATTATAATACGCCCGCCGATTCTCAACATCTGTTGGGTTGTATAGATTCATTGGATCTTCTGGGTCAGTCCAATTAACGTGGTACCTGACAACAGTGAGTTCTCTCGAATATTCCTCATTAACATTATCCAGGATGTGATTTGCTTCAGGACAATTCACACACCCCGAATTGGTAAACATTTCAGCGAATACTTTTTTCTCAATGGTAGTTGATATTTCAAACAAAATGGTCGGGACCAGGGAATCTGTTTCACTAAAAAAGGTAATTGCTAATCCTTCTCGACCTGGTGAGACTCCTTTAATAGCCAGGATCAAAGAATCTATATCCAGTACAATTTCGGTGTTGATACTCGATGTTCCCTCGGTGTATCGGATATCAACAGAATCGACCTGATTTACTAGATTTGCATCGATATAATCATGGAGATCAATCCCTATGCTATCCTCAACAAAAACACTGAGGGGAACCCCATTGACGACTTCGATATCAAAGGTTATACGAGCCAAAGTACTGGAGAGAGGTTCTTCTTCTTCAGAAACTACATAGCTAAATATAAGATTTGTTTGACCTTCATTTCTCCCAGTAAATTCGATAAAACCTGAGTCATTGGGAGTGATTCGAACAATGGAACTATCGCCAGCATCATCAATAACAATGTCATATCCTTCAATCTCAAAACGCGTTTTTACCCCGGTGACAACCTTTAGACTCTGAAATGCATCATATTTATAAATTTCGACCTGCTCAGGACTCCAGTCACAGGACCCGAGAAATATAACCAGTATGATAGATGCGAGGGATCTCATAGACGCCATTCCACACTCATCCTGAAACCTTCAAATGGATTGAGAACCCGACAGACACCCCCGGTGCAACGCACCCCACCCTTTTCTTTACCATAAGAAGTACGCACCCAAAGCCCATCAAAAGGTTTAATGGATAGTTCACCACTAATCCAATCTTGGTTTCCTGTTGACCCATTGTTAAGATTGGGGTCGTCACTTTTATCCCAAATGATTGAAGCTGAATATTTATGTTTGAGATCAACACTTCCAATGACATGGGAACTTAAATAATCATGACCATGAACAGGATCACCACCATAAATCTGGCTAGACACATTCGAATGTTGAAACTCAACCACAGAGGATAACACCATATCATCATTGGGATGCCAGGAGATGTATGCTGGGACCAGGGTAAGATGTTCAATCAATTCAGCACCAACCAACCCACTCAGTACGGAATGAGTATATGCAATAAACATGCGGTTTGAAAGCGCATCACCTGCATATTCCAGTTCCACAAAATACTCTTGCCAGGGGTTACTGGTAATATCCTGAGTTGGCCAAAACCCAGCGGGTCGATCCAGATCGCGACTATCTCTAGCCTGAGATATTTGAGCTGCGTTTAGCGAAAGCGACCACCACTCATTCATTGTTCGGCGTAGTTCTAGATTCCAGCCCAGTTCATCTCCATAATCTACGGGATGAGTAACATTTCCCAATAAGCTAATGTCATGTTGGCGAATCCCAGTAGGTCCAAGCTGCCAGGGTAAAGGTTTACTCGCGAGCAGGAGAGGGTTTCGTTTATCTGATGTCACTTCAGGACCATTCAAGTAACGTTTATATTCAAACATTATTGTGAACCATTCGGGGAACCAGTTGACCTGGAGGTTCAGAGCCTGACCCTGTGCCTTGTACTCTGGATCACTATTTTCCAGAATCAGTCCATGGTCCGTTTGAATGATACTTTGTTCAACCAGCGGATAATCAAAAGTTTTCCAAGTATGATTATATTCAAGATAGAGATCCCATGAATCTCCATACAGAGATTGCCCCCACCCACCCTGAATAGCGTGCATAGTTTGAGTCACTGTATCAATAGCAAACCCACCAATGGTTGAATCAATACCCGTCCAGCTATATTTTGATTTTACCTGGCTTCCAATCAAGTAAGGAGCTACAAACCAGTTTCCACTTGCACCATTAAAAGTTGCTTCAAGTCCAGACAAATCATAGGCGGCCTCACCATCTGGCTCCCTTAAGTCTGAGCTCGGTGAATAAAACCGATATCCTGAGTTACTTCCAACAAGAAAATCAAGCTCGTGATCTTCAAATAAGGTCGTAGAAAAAAATAGACCTCGGATTTGATTGTCAAAATCGATGGCTTGATCTTCATACAAATCCAAAGCTAATCCACGGCCAAATACAGCTGATATATCGCCAGCTTCGAGAACCCAAGTGTCACTTGTATACCGCAACAAACCTCTTTCAACACCAGTGAATTGGTATCCATACTCTGGAGGATGACTGTATTCAAATCTTAGATCGACATACCAGGGACCTGAGCTAATAGATCCATTCAGAAAATTTTCAAGATAATCATAATCTTGACCAACTTGTTCGCCCTGGCCAATATTGGAGACGATTCCGAGATTCCATGAGACACCTTCAGCAAAGACGCTCAGGGGTAAAATTATGAGAAGCAGTATTCGGGAAGCGATCATTAAAGGCTCAGATCAACCTTTTGTTTGAGGTTTCAACGCCTTCTTGATTTCAGCTTCCATTTTCAATTCATCACCTGAGATATATCCAGTATGCTCCCAGATAATTTTACCTGCCGTATCAACAATGATAGAAAATGGCATGGCTGAAGTATTAAAATTCTTGTAAAGTTTTTGCTCGGTATCCAAGAGAATTGTATAAGCTAATTTCTGTGATTTAACCATGGATTTAACGCGACCCACAGTCCTGGAATCATCAATTGAAATACCAATAACTTGAACATTTTGGTCAGCATACGTATTGTCGATGCGATTTAGATGTTTCATCTCTTTACGGCAAGGTACACAGTAGGTTGCCCAAAAATTGATCAGCGTAAGCTTGCCATCAACAATTTTGTCTAAACTATGCGTTTTATTCTTTAAGTCTTTAAGTTTGACTTGAGGCAATTGCTTGTCCTGACCAAATGAAAGGGACACCATCAAGAGTAAAGGGATTATCTTCATCATATACTGTAGATTCTTTATCTGGCTTAATTCCATAAGCTTATCTAAGAACAGATAATAATTGATGACCTTAGGGATCAATGATGACCTCCACACTGAAATGAACGGAATCAATTTCCATAGTGGATGAATCAACCACAAAAATCGTCCATGACCCCATACCAGCTTCACCGGCGTGATAGGTATCTAAACTAAATAAAGCAGTATCCCCGGCTTCCAGTGAAAAGGTGAAGGTGTCTAGGAAAGGTGGAAGGCAAGCAGGTCCCACACAGTATGATGTGCTCCAGGTTGTGGGGATCGAATGAGTAACTCGTGTCACCGATACATCGTAGGTACTATCTGTCAGATTAAAGATATCACCATGTAAAACGATGAATTCTTCATCCCCTACATAGCTTGAATCATACTGCACAAATTCAAAATTATTAATTTTTGGTACAATATCCTCGTCATCGAAGTCTGAATTATTTTCCTCACAGGCAACCATTAGGAAGATTATCACTATTATAAGCGACCCTATTTTAAAAAGCTTAGGCTGTTTTTCCATTGTCCTCATTCTCACTCTCTGTTTTCTTTTCTTTTTCTGGCCAGACAAATATTAGACCAATCATTGCTCCATATCCGGTACTTATATACGGGTTGGATGTGATAGCACAAGTACCCGATGCGCAGCCAATATAATAGTAATAGGCAAACCCAAGGAGTGATCCTACCCCCAAACCTGATAACATTTTCATATACTTCTTATTCATAGATTCTTTCTTATTACTAACCTGACTCATGGATTACCACGCCAGATCACTCAAGATTACGACCCTCAGACATCCCATTTTCAAGGTACCAGGCATCAAAACCAGCTCGTCTCAGTATGCGGGCCCCCTGACGAGACCGATTGCCTGTGGGACAGAGTAGAACCATTTTTTGAGATCGATAATCTGTCAATTCTGTACATCGATCATCCAGACTGACCAGGGGAATTTGAAATGTGGTAGGCCAAGGTGCCGGCCTTTCACTTATTTCAGATTCCGTTCTCACATCGATAAGTATAATATCAGAAGATTCAAAAAGTTGTCGGCCAAGTGACTGAACACTCAATGTCGGAGTATCATAGCGATCACCGAAGATCCCCTCCACTCCCATATAAATTGTTCCCAATATCCCAAGCAGGATAAAGGAGTAAGCCACCAGCCGGTATATCATGCAGTATTATGATTCTCAATAACAGCGGTAATTTCGGCAGTTTTTCCCAACATAGCACTGGCAGAACAATAGCTATCCTTCGAAAGTTTAACAGCCTTTTCCAATTTCTTCAGATTCAAATCCTTGCCATAGAAATGATAAACCATGTCTATTTTGGTATAGACTTTAGGGTGTTCATCTGCCCGCTCGGTTGAAATATCGATTTCAATATTTTCAACCGGCACTTTCATCTTCTTCAAGATGACTTCTACATCAACGGCCGTACATCCACCCAGACCAAATAATAGTAATTCCATGGGTCGACTTGCGCCATCCACACCGCCCACTTTTTCAGTACCGTCCATCATTACATAGTGACCAGAGGCGCCCCTTGCAGCAAAACTGGCACCCTTAAGTTGTTGTATTTTTACTTCAGACATTATTTTTACCTTTATAGTATGTTTTCATAGAAACAATTGTTACAGCCAACAATATGTGTAGCGTGGACTAGATTAACAAATTGGTTCTCGGTGCAAAGTTGTGGCTACAGAGTTGTGGCTATAGTGTTGTAGCTAAAGTGTTGTAGCTATAGTGTTGTAGCTAAAGTGTGGAGACGTAGCATGCTACGTCTTTACCCTGCGATAAGCTTGTTCATATTCTCAACAATCTCATCAATATTTTTGATGCCCTTCTCAGTGGCTTGTGCTTCCAGAGTTCCCCAGACAGCTTCTCCACAGGCCAAGCAGACAATTCCTTCTACTTTTAAGGGGCCAATGAGCTTGGGATATTCCAGAACCAGGTCTTCAATGAGCATTTCTTTATTTATCATTTTATTTTTTCTTTTTTTATATTTGATACATGGGTCTGGTAGAGTCGTTGCATACAATGACTCTACTTGTTGGCTACATTGGCAGCAACATGAATGGGATCATATACTGGAGCCACAGGTGGTGCATAGGTTAAATCCAACATGCCAATATCCTCTACAGTCATTTTTGCTGTAAGCGCTGTTGCCAGCACATCAACTCTTTTGGCAACATCTGACTTGCCAATCATTTGGGCACCCAGAAGGCGTTTCGTGTTTTTATCAACCACAAGCTTAACCGTTATTGGGGTTGAGCCGGGATAATAGTGAGCCCGACTTCCACCTGTTATGGTGGTTGTTTCAATTTCACCCAAGTCTTCAATCTGCCTGGCTTGTTTTTCTGTGAGTCCGGTTTGAGCAATGGTATAGTCAAATACTTTTGCCACTGATGTCCCTAGAATACCAGGGAACTGGGTATTGGCACCAGCCATATTTTCCCCTGCAACACGACCACCTTTATTGGCTGATGGAGCCATTGGAATCCACATGCTTTTCCCGAGAACTAGATGATTGTGCTCAGCACAATCACCTCCAGCATAAATGTTTTCTACACTGGTCTGCATATTTTTATTCATGAGAATCGCACCACTTTTCCCAACTTTAATGCCTGCTTCAACTGCCAGCTCTGAGTTTGGTCTGACACCAGTAGAGACAATGATCATATCGGTCAGGATTTCACCAGCAGATGTCTGAACCTTTAGTCCATTTTTTAGTCTCTCAATGGTATTTACTTTGGTACCCAGCTGTAGATCTACCCCATGCTCAATCATATTATCAGTAATCTTTTCCACCAGATCTTTATCCATTGAAGGTGCAATCTGATCACCTCTTACCAACATGGACACGTCAATATTAAGGTGTCTGTAGGCTTCTGCCATTTCAAGTCCAATGTGGCCACCACCAATAATGGTGGTGTGCCCAATCTCATGATCTGCTATATATTCTTTTATCCGATGTGCATCTGCCAGGCTACGAAGAGTAAAAACACCTTTAGAATCAATACCTGGGATTGGTGGTACGACTGCGCGAGCACCTGTTGCGATAAGCAGTGCATCGTAGGTTTCCACAAATTCTTCGCCAGTACTAAAGTTATGGACAACAACACTATTCTTGAGAGTGTCAATCTGGACCACTTCGTGCCCAATGCGGACATCGATATCTCGTTTTTGGCGTGCAATCTCTGGAGTAAGCACTTGTAGTTTACTACCATCCTCAATCACCCCGCTGATCCAGTAGGGTATTCCACAGGCGGCAAAACTAATGTGAGGGCCCTTTTCAAATACGACCAATTCCGCATCTGGCTGCATCCGTCTGATCTTGCTGGCAGCACTCATACCGGCTGCATCTCCACCAATTATTACAAATTTTTTATGCATAAACCTTTCCTTTCAGAAAATTGATTCAAGGTAGTTTTATTTTGAGTGTAGAGAGTCGGGAAAGTGACAAAATATGTTGCAAGACTAGGGAACTACGAATGACGCTAATTGCACGAAGAGTCCTCCCCTCGGGGAGGTCCTCCGCAGGAGGGGAGGGAGTTAGGAGCCCAGGTAAAGCCTATTCATGTTTGTGGATAAGGTCTCCCACAAACAAAAAAGCCCCCATCAACCCTGACAGAGGCTTCTTATTACTTATTACTTATTACTTATTACTTAATAAACGCCATCTTAATCACATCACTAAACCCACCGGCCTGAATCCGGGCAAAATACAATCCAGTACTCACTGGATTCCCTGTGGTGCTTAAACCATTCCAACTCACATCATACCAACCGGCTGATTGATTTGAGTGCACCAGATTCGTAACCTCACGACCGGTCACATCATAGATAATGATGGACACATCTGATACTTCTGGTAAACTATATCTGATGGTTGTCGTTGGGTTGAAGGGGTTGGGGTAGTTTTGTTTCAGGGTGTACTGGGTTGGAATCAATTTATCAGAGTCAGTTCCAACAACGATATCTACCCGAATAATTGCAGGATCACTTTCCAGGTTCGAATTGAACCCAAAGGTATCAACTTGAAGTTCGGTACTAACTCCATTTTCACCATTCACAATAAAGTTTAGCGATACAAATAGACCATCTACGCTATTGGGTGTACCACTTGCAGCTGCAATGAAAACTCTATTGCCAACAACCTTATATTTTGACACGAATCCATCAGTTTGGTCAGAGTATGTTATAAAGTTGTCCGTACTCGGTGTTAGAATTTCAGGATCAAAAGTAAGCACTGCATCCTGTGAATAGATATTTTCACCATCCAACAATCTGACAGGAATTGAAATACTTGCATCCACTTCTGCTTCTACCACATCATCAACATCCAGTGAACCACTTGCTAACAAAGCGGGCTCCCCGGGAATTACCGGTAAGGAATCAATACTATCAACAACAAACTGGAGAATGATGGAGGCATCCATGGGATCAATGATCGAATCAAAATAGACATCTGCATTTGCCAGCGTTTGACAACCGAATTCTAATTCACCAATGGAATAGAGTAAGACATCTGAGGCATCCAGGGCCTGAACCAAACTATTCTCATCCACATCACCATAGACAGGGATGGGTTCGATATAGACTGAGCCATTGGTGATTTCTGTGACTTCCACGTCGTTGAAAAGCGCATAATCACAGTTCACAGGAACTGTCGTGCAGATATCTCCAATAACCAGAAATTCCAGGTAACAGAATACACCTTCACCTGTGATCTCATCAGTTCCGGCAAAAGCGGTCTGCAACACACCATCAGCTTCATTCTCAGCCCAGGTCCAGTCCAAACCACCGATCATGGTTCCGACCGTGTCGATACCGATGAATTCTAGGCCCTCTGTGTAGCCGGAGAAGTTGAGTTCAGCGGCGCGGTAGAGGCTATCTGGAATCAAGGATACTTGAACGGGGATAAATACAGACGAACCGATATGGGCACTATTATCTGGTATTTCAACAGTAATTGCTTCCTCCAAAACCAAACCCCAGTCAGGATGTCTTTCATTGCAATTGGCGGTTGTCGTTATTTCAACACTACTACCATCAAGATTCATAGAGGCAATTTTTGCATAATCTCCATCCATAGTTACAAATATTATTTTCTCACCATCAGGGGAAAACCGGCTGTCAATATCTCTGACACTATTTTCTGATAGTCGTGCTTTATTTTCACCATTGGCATCCATTGTATATATCTCAAATAGATTATAATCATATCCGTTACCCCCTTGACAGTGCCAATAAACAATCTTACCATTTTCAACAGACCAATCCCCAATGGCGTCATACATACTGTCATTTGTTAATTGAACCACGCTGGACGCATCAATTACTGAATTTACGATGTTTGCCTTAAATATTTCCAAAGTAGGTGACCAACAACCAACTTGGGAAGCCCAAATTACTTCATTCCCATTTTCTGAAAATTCAATTCCGTAAACATCATTGTCTCCAGTGACTAGCTGATCCGGTGCTATAAATAATGTACTGCCAGTACCATCTAAATTGATTGTATATGCATCTGTATCGCACGTCCCCGCAGCCAATTTATAAATAAGTTTCGTACCATCAGGCCACCATGCTGCAAATGAATAAATACCAGCAATTACCAGGATATCATTTTGTTCATCTATATCCACAATACGCAATTCTTTATCATTATTATTAGAATTATCGGTACGAAAAAAGGCTATCTTTGTCCCATCGGGTGATATTTTAGGTCCATAATCATTTTGACTATCTGATGTGAGCTGGACTTGCTCGCTCCCGTCAGGATTCATTATCCAAATATCATAAGAACCTGATTGATCAGATGAATAAACTATTTTCTCAACCAATCCTTGGCTCAACCCAATTACTGATAGTACGAGTAGTAATGTAAAAGCGTTCAGAATTCTCATAGCACATTTCTCCTTAAATTGATTTTTTGTTGCCATGAAGCTCTATTAGCACGCTCCAAAAAATCAAAATAAAATTCAAATGTCACTGCTGATACAGGACATTAGAACTTGATGGAAATCTAAAATATTGAACCAAAAATATATATGGTATGCTGATAGCTTTTAGGTTATTTGAGATTGATGATTTAATGAATGGGATTGCAAAAGTCGCTATAATTATTTCTTGGTAAATAGCGTCAAGAATTCTTACAAAATATTTTCTGATATTTTTTCCCAATTGATACTGTATTTTCAGTGAAGTTTCCACTATTTATTAGCAAAATCTACCCACTTATCCCCATCCCAGGATTTAATATCATATAGCTTTTCTTTGATATATTCCTGTGAATAGTCTTCATATAGGCTGTGGCCATGGATATTGAGATATTTATAATTCATCAAATCAGTGATAGTGGCTGATTGTAATTTGAGTCCAGAACTGAAAGCGTAAATTACTTCGTATCCGATCTTATTGTCCTCGACCTTTGCCAAGAAACCACCATTATCTATTCTATCTATACGAAATATTTTAAAAGTATTGGTGATCATTCCCATATCTACCCAATCAGCCTTAGGAAATCTTAAGTAAAATATGTGATTGGCATCAGGTGAATCTTTGTTTGTGTAATTATCCTTTAATTGTGGACTGCGCCCATCCAAATGGTTCAATTCTATCGCCCCAATAATAGCATCTCTATTCTCATTATTTATTCCACAAAAAAGTAAATCCATTTTTCCATCGTTATTTATATCTAACATTTCTAAATCAAGTATGTGTCCCCCATGGTAATACGTGGATATCTCGACCCCTTTCGTAGATATTCTTGATATTTTTGATGGAAACATGGGATAATGAAGCAATGAAACAACTATTTCAATATGATTATTTTGGTCTGCAAATACTTTCAAACAAGAAGTGCTGAGGGGAGGAGGATACAAATCATCTCCAAAACTCATAGTTTCATTTAAATCTACTTTCCAAAGATCCTTTCCCATATAATCTTTGCATGTCAGAGTCCCATCATACTTTGGATCATCAATATTTGGAATATACAATATTTCATTTTTGCCATCACCATTAATGTCATATATCTGTACATGCCATCCCCTATCTTTTTTATGAAATGCTTTGGCTAATGAAAATGGGACTACTTGCTTTGCCCACAGCAGTTTACTGTCAATATTGTATACTTTTAATACTCCTGCCTCAATCTCATATGATACTGGATTCAAATCCCGCGTGACCCACCAACTCCCCCACCCAATGCCTCCAATCAATAGAAGCGCTGCCACATAACGCATGACCTGATTCTTGCGGATATGAGCCTGGGACCATTCGCGGAGGGTGATGGTTTTCCTTTGGATGATGGTTTCATTTTTCAGTACTGTGGTTAGATCTGATGTTGGTATGTTGGAAGGTTTTTGAGTTGATGAGTTGATGAGTTTCTGAATTGGGGTTTTTGGGATGGTGGTTGAGGATCGAGATTCTTCGCGTTGCTCAGAAAGACTAAATCGAGTTAATTCAGCTATGAATTTCTCTGTAACTGATTTATTGATCCCAGGATGCACGAAGGTCTGGAAAGAGGAATGATAGAATGCTTCCACTTTTGTAGGTAAACTCTGATCTGAGACACCTCTGACCTGACCATTCACATCAATCCCGCCAGTGATGACTGCACTTTGGACAATTTGGTGCTGAATTCGCTGGATAGTTACCTTTTCCATTTGAGCTAAGACAGCGAGACTCATCCCCAGACCAAAAGACTCACCCGTGTAGAAATATTCCTTATCCACAAATCCAAACATGACTCTAAATTTGGGGATGTTACCTATCTTGCGAGTTTTTAACTGCTTTTTTGCAGCACCTACTGCATCCAAAGCCTGGTTGTAAAATGAATCACCTATATTGACAGGGTAATTATTGAAGAAAATCAAATCGGTTTCAGCATCACTGCGGCGTTGCTCGACCTGAACAGTCAAGGGTTGAATAGTGGCGATCTGGATTAATCCAAACCCTTGTGTCTGTTCCTGCTCCACGAGCGGAATCCAAACAGTATCACAGGAAAAACCACTTGTTTCATCCTGCACTTTGTGAGATTCGGTTGTTATCAGGTGGTTCACAATTTCAATACCCACATCCTCCATCATCTGGAGGTAAAGCTTGATTTGATCGAGAAACTTATGCGAGCGAAACTTCAGAACATCCGGTTGGAGAAGTTCAGGGACCTGCTCCTGAATTTCCTGAAAATATGAGTAGAATCGACGGTGAGATGACTGTTCGTGGATGACTCTTAGAAAACTATGGAGAATACTAAGTTTTATCCTGGATGATATGTTACTTCGGAGATAATATTCTAATTCCTTGAATTTCTCCTCTATCTCACGGAGTGATATATTCTGATTCATCTCACCCAAAAATGATCACCCGTATTTGCTGATCAGGGCTTACATCATGAAAAATAGCGACACCTTTGCTAACTTCACCGACCCTAGATGGTTGGTTCTCTTTTTCAGCGATTATTTGAATTTTCTGTTTCCCCTCGGCTATTTGTGCTGTATCAAGCCGTAGTACAAGTTTATAGGTCTCCCCTTCTGGCTGAAACTCCACATAGAGATGCTCATTGCATTGGTTCTCCACAAGAATCTCACCCTGTCCTATCCGTTCTTTCCATTCCATTTCCAGAACAGAGAGATCAAACTCTGCACGATGAGCATGAATCGTAACTTTAAGATCATTCACCCGAGGTAATTTAAGAGAGCCTAAATTGATACGGCCAAACTGGTCTGTGGTTACTTCATGGGGCCCAGGAGTTATCGTTATAGGTACATTTTTAACCTTTTGCTCATCATCAGCAATGAGATGAAGTGAAATTTCCCTGTTTTGAATATCCTCAATGATCCGAACAATGATCGCACCATCATCAGTACTGAGGACCCCATGATTTCGATATCTAATTTTGGTGGATAGCTCTGGAGAATCTGCTGCCCGCTTCATCTGCATATAACCAAATGGTTTATCAGGTGACTCAGTCTCCCATACTTGGGCGACGAGAGAATAACTTGAGATCTTGTTAGCTGTACGTCCAGTTCCTATCGATTCGATTAATTCAGCGGGGATCTGTCGGTACACATCTCTGGTGAATGAGAATTGCTGGATAAATCCACGGTATATTTCCCGGCATAATGAGCAATTTCCAAGGTGCTCTTCCAAATCCAGGTCAGTAGTTTGTCCCTGCCATTTTTTATAGGCAGTTCGCTCAAGCGTCTCAATATTAATGCATCTATCCATCATATACCCCTATACTCACCTGCTCAGTACTCAGAAATTCCCGCGAGTATTGCGTTTTCATTTTTTCTTTAACCAGTTTGATCAGATACTCCAAACGTCCCCTATGGATTTTCCAGAGCCCATCAGCCAAGTCTGAAAAAGGAGACAAAGCTCGATATTCTGGTAGCTTTCCCGCCACACCATCTTGGAATAGATCGGTCAGGTACAGATTTAAGATGATGAAATATACATCAGCATCTGTGGAGGTGATTCTTGATTTCTCAATATATCGAGATTTAATTTCTGAGAGGATAATTTCCTGAGCGAGGTTTAGATACCTGACCTGATCCTCTTCAGTGACACCCAGGTGCTTTCCATCATTTCCGGGGAGTTCACCACCAAGATTGTCCAATGAAACCACAGGCATACATGTCAAAGTTTTGAGTATCCTAAAAAATGTCATACGACTAATAAATGCCCGCGATTCCTGATCCTGTGCCAGTTTTTGGAGAAACAATCTGGTGATGGCAGGAATAGATGTTTGTTCTGAAATAGCTGTAGAAAGCAGAATAGAAGCTTGCTCCCAATCAATTTCTGGCAGCCCAGGTCTAAAGTCATCAGGAAAAAAGAGAGATTGATGCGGCTCCGAAAAATATAGATAATCTTCATCGCCGTATTTTTTGAGTATTACTGCAGGATCACGTTTTGGAACCAAAGTTAAATTGCGATAAAGTTTATATCCAATCGGATCTGTTTGTACCATGGATTTAATGAGACTTTGTTTCGTGTGGGCAACAATCAGACGGCGGGTCATAAACAAGGCCTCATCCTCCCGCGTATAGATGACTGATAATAGAGGCTCATAATACTGGATAAGTTTTACTAATTTTCCTGAATCATCCCTCTCGAACAGCTCCGCAATACTGTTTAGAGCAAGTTGAAATATTTTCTGGTCATTGGCCCCAAGATATTCTGATTCTAATTTCCCCGCGGCTCGGCGAGTCATAAGATATGCAGAAGACAAGGCTGCACAGGTACGTATAAATACATTCAACTCAGGACCAGATAATTCTGAATCTCTTATTTTTTGTATCAGTTGTTGGAGTTGCCCAGCATTCAGCATCTACTTCCACCTATATCCAGCTTGAGAGTTATTGGTGGAAAAGATATCTATTTTTTATTGTGATACTATGGAAAGTTGGATGCTGTTCCAACTGGGGGCTGGGCACATAGAAGCCACCTTTGGTCATATGTTGTGGGTGAACATTTCGGCAGGCTCAATGCCCAAAGAACAATCTGGAGGCTGAGCTCGTCGAAGCTACCCTTGGTCAATTGCCGTGGATGGGCATTTCGACGCGCTCAATGTCCACAAAAAAAGGGAGCCCGAAGACTCCCTTTTTGAAAACCAATGTGGACTAGATTAGCTAAGTTTTGCTAAAATGTCTCCTCGGTTCAGGATGAGATAATCGTTGCCATCATAGGATAATTCATCACCAGCATATTTGCCATAAAGGAGGACATCACCTTTGCTGATCAATTCCTGTAATTCTTCGTCATTGCCCACAGCTGCAACTGTACCGCGACGAGGTTTTTCTTTGGCCGTATCGGGTATAATAAGACCTGAAGCAGTTGTTTCTTCCTCATCGGCAGGCACAACCAGTACGCGGTCATCTAATGGTTGGATTTTCATATCTTTCTCCTATAAACCTAGTAAACTATTAATTTTATTTCTATCAAAACCAACCACTGGGCGATTGTTAATCCACAATTGTGGGACCCCCTGCTGTCCAGTTTTTCTCACCATATCCTGAGCAGCTTTTTGATTTCTACTCACATCAATTTCTTTAAACTTTATCCCCTTCTCGCGTAAATAGCGCTTCGCCGTGGTACAGTGCGAACATGTTGGGGTGGTAAACATAATTACTTTTTTGCTTTGTAAGGTTGCCGTTGTCATAATTCTTTATGCGTCCTTCTTCAGTTCATCTAAATTCAAAACCTTGAAGAGGCGCTCGGATACTGCATTGGGAAGCTCACATTCGTCTTCCACTACTCGATATAATTTCACGGAACGTTTCATAGTATCATAGTAGACTTTACACTCAGGACATTCTTCCATGAGTGACCCAACCTCCTGACACAATTCTGAGCCAAGATCTGCACCAAAATCCATGCATATCTTTTTTTGTAGCTCTACATCATGTTTCGCCGTCATTATACCAACCAACCTTCTCGTTTTAGAAAGCTATTCATCCGATCGCGTAGAAAAAGCCTGGCCCGCATCAACCGAACTTTCACATTACTCTCTGAAAGTTCTAGGGCGACAGCTGTTTTCGCAGTGGATAAGCCCTCCAAGTCTCGGAGGACAAACACTGAGCGATACTTCTCATCCAAGTCATCGAGCGCTACTTTGAGCGCAATCCTAAACTCTTCATCCGATACCTTGGTTTCAATGTACTCTGGCCAATCAGAAATCTTAAGGCCATGGAGATTCTCAAAATCAGGCTCCTGGATTGAATAGGATATCTTCATCCTGGACTGCTTTCGCAATTTACCGAGAGCGATGTTTACTCCAATCCGGTAAACCCACGTATAAAAAGTGGATTTCTGTTTGAAAGTATGGATCTTTTGGAATGCTGTAATAAAAGTCTCCTGAAGCATATCTTCAGCATCCTCATTATTTCGCAGCATTCGTAAACCCAAGTTGTAGATCCTGGCAGAATACATAGTCACAAGATGTGACTGCGCTTTTCGATCTCCATCCTGGGCTGACTGGATCAGCTCCGGTGTCTCTTCATTTGTCAATTCACGATTAATTGGATGCATTTCCTTTTCATTCGTTACAAGTACAATACACTACACTCTGAATGGTTTACAAATGATGTCGCATTCTTGCTCAGCAGTAAAACGGGCTTTATCAAAGCGTTTAGAGTAACACCAGTCCAGTTGAGACCATAGTATAGCGCATCTCAGGATTGTTCTGCACCGCTTTTTGGGCAGCTCGGTCACTTTCACACCCTGCTTCGCCTTCATGTTCGCCACCTTCGGCACAGCCATCATGATTTCCAAGAGGGTTCGAAATAGTTTCTGCTATCAAAAGACCTTCAAAATCTACGTTGCGGCCAGCAGCGTTGGCAGGTAGAGTAAATGCTTCATCCTTAAATCTTACAGTAATAACCTGTTTCCCATCACTCACCTGCATCCAGCAACCTTTATGTTTACACAAATCACTCACAGTTCCTGAGACCCGAACCACTTTACCATTTAGGTCACTTACTTGAGTAAACACTTCATTTAAAGTCATGGATTCAGCAAGTGTGATGCCCTGACCATATTCTTCACCTTCAGCTGCTGCCTTGTCGGAGCTACAGCTTACCATTCCAAAACCAATTGTAATCACGAGAATTAGACTCAAACGTTTAAACATGACGCCTCCTTTAGAAAACTTTGTTATTCCTAATTTTAAAATACATGTAAATCCCAGTTGTCCCCAAGACCAGCGCCATAATTGACAACAGGTCGTAGAGAAGGAAACCGTATTTACCAAAGAATTCCCCCGTATGCAGATCAAGGATTACCCAACGTAAAGGGACACTCCGCTCAGCTGCAAATATTACGGTTGTACCCTGCTTGTCCCGGGTACGGTCTAGACGATTTTCATAGTGGTCGGGTAATATGTTTAAAGATACCCGTTTGGTGTGCATCGGTTTTATATCATCCTGATGGATGAGTAAAATACCGGTAAATGAAATGATAAGGAGCAAGGACACCGTCAAGAGGCTAACCCATTTACTGTATCCAAATGTATAGCGATGAAACTTTCGCCAGGTGCGCATGGAGCGGGTGGAGCCTTTGATCAAAGGGATTCCAGCCGATTAACCATTTCTGCGGCAACAAGTTGACTGTGGAGTTCGGAGAGGTCACCATTGGTGATCTCTTCAAGACGGTATAGGGTTAAATTAATTCGATGATCTGTTACCCGACCCTGGGGGTAATTATAAGTGCGGATTTTAGCACTCCGATCACCACTTGAAACGAGAGTTTTCCGCATGGCAGCAACTTTACTATTCTGCTTTTCTCGCTCTGCAGCAAGCATACGTGCTCTCAGAACCTTCATTGCCTTATCTTTGTTCTTATGCTGGGATGATTCATCCTGGCAGGAAACCACCATGCCCGTCGGCAAGTGAGTAATGCGAATGGCTGATTCTGTTTTGTTAACATGCTGACCACCAGCACCGCTGGCACGAAAAGTGTCAATTCTTAGATCACCTGTATTGATATTAACATCAACTTCCTCAGCTTCAGGGAGAACAGCAACGGTGGCAGCTGATGTGTGAATTCGGCCATTCGATTCCGTTTGAGGAACCCGCTGTACGCGATGGACACCACTTTCAAACTTCAGAATACCGTAAGCAAGCTCACCGGTTACTTGAATAATGGCCTCTTTGGTACCACCAAGCCCAATTTCATTCAGAGTGATAAACTCGTGCTTCCATCCCATATTCTCAACATAGCGCAAATACATCCGCATAAGATCAGAAGCAAACAGAGCTGCTTCATCTCCACCAGCGCCTGCTCTAATTTCCAGGATAGCAGCCCCATTGTCAGCAGGATCTTTAGGAATTAGAAGAATTTTTAACTCGTCTTCCAGTTTTACCTGGCCCGAGAGCAATTCATCCAATTCCTCTTTGACAATTTCTTTCAATTCATCATCATCACCGCGGAGGATTGACTCATCTTCCTCAATATTATGAACGAGTATCTCATAACGTGAAAAGGCTTCCAAAACGGCGGTCAATTCATTGTGCTCACGAGCTACCTTCGCATATTTGCGATTATTAGCCATCAGCTCTGGGTCAGATAACTGAGTTTCCAGCTCTTTGAATTTTGACTGGATTGCAGGAAGCTTATCCAATAACATTAGTCAATAGCCTCAGCAACATAAGTAGACCCCTGATATTTTTCCAAGTCGTCCCCAAATGCAAATTTAAGTGATTCTAAGGCAACCGTGAGTTGCTCATCATCTGGTTCACTGGTTGTAATATTCTGCAACCAGATACCAGGAGCGGCCAAAGCACGTACCCAAGCCAAATGACGATATTTGGAGGTTAGCTTTAAAATTTCATATCCGACACCCGCTACAAACGGGATCAACGGTAGATGGGTCAATAAACGAACTTGAAGGTTCATCTCACCGACAAAAGACTTCACCACACTATCAATCAAAGCGAACATAATAATCGATGATAGGAGCACGATAAAAATAAAGCTTGTACCACACCGAGGATGCTGGGTCTGGAAGGGTCTTGCAGATTCTAAATTCAATTCCTTACCCGCTTCAAAAGTGTAGACCGTCTTATGTTCAGCACCATGGTACTGGAATAGACGCTTTACATCATCCATGAGCGAAATCGCCCAGAGATAACCGAGAAAGAGAGCAATCCGTATGACTCCAGATACAATATTGAAAGTAAAAGCCGTGTCCGAAAGATGGAGTAAATTCCCAGTGACGAATAATGGGGTAACAAAGAACAAGCCCAAACCAATACTAAGAGCCAACACGGTTCCCAGAAAGGAGAGCACTTTATCTTTAAAACTCATCTCGGCAGTCGAATCCTCTTCATAAGCGATTTCTGCTGACTCATTCAGGGTTTTAACTCCCATCTTCATCGATTCAAACAATGCAATCATACCACGGATCACCGGCTGCTTTAGCAGAGTATACTTTTCGGTAATGGAAGTGAATTCAGTCCGTCGGGTTATGATTTCACCCTGAGGATTTCTCACAGCAATTGCATAGGCACCTGGGACTCGCATCATCACACCTTCGATGATGGCCTGCCCTCCTACTAGAATAGACTGCTGTGCCGTCAGAAATGCACGAAGTAGAACGCGAAATTTGCGCTTTAGCATCAATTCAACTTTGACAGTAAGCTTATTTAGCTTTTGCAGTACCGTATTTTTTACGGAATTTGTCAATACGTCCAGCAGTATCCATTAATTTCTGTTTTCCAGTAAAATAAGGATGACAGGCATTGCAAATTTCGATATGCATTTCACCAACGGTTGTAAAAGTTTCAAAGGTACTGCCACAAGCGCAGGTAACTTTGTGTAAATCATATTTAGGATGGATTCCTGATTTCATTTTTATGAACTCCTTTAATCAATTCAATTTAGCTACGGCCTGGGCAAATCTGTCAAGACCGGTTTTAATTGCATCTAACGATGTTGCATAAGACAACCTGACATGCTCCGAAGCGCCAAATGCGGTGCCAGGAACGACGGTAATATGAGCAACATCCAATAAATATTTTGTCAGGTCCATGTCATTTTCGATAGTGACATCACCTGCTTTCTTTCCAAACAATCCTGAAATTTTCGGGAAAGCATAAAAAGCGCCCTCAGGCATTATGCAGCTTACGCCCGGCATATTATCTAAGGCTTTAACCATGTAATCACGGCGTTCTACAAATTGTGCTCTCCAATCATCAAGAAATACTGGCTCATCGATAAGCGCGGTTTCTGATGCATATTGGGCAATTGAATTAGGGCAACCAGTTGCCTGTCCCTGAAATTTACCCATGGCGCTTGCCAATTCAGAATTTGAAGCCGTATACCCAATCCGCCAGCCAGTCATCGCAAAAGCCTTTGACATGGTCTGAACGGTAATGGTCTTATCATAGGCACCTTCAAATCCAGCCAGGCTGAGATGCTCACCATCATAGACTAATGCTTCGTAACATTCGTCACTGATAATCCACAAATCATGCTCTTTGGCCACATCCACAACGGCCTGCAGACTTGCTTCATTTAGTACAGCACCACTGGGATTGGAGGGAGTATTAATGATCATTCCCTTGGTCTTTCCAGAGACACCGGCCTTTAGCTGCTCGACTGTAAGTTGAAAACCATCGCTTTCACGTGTCTCAACATAAACAGGATTCGCACCACTCAACTTGACAACTTCAGGATAGGTAACCCAATACGGGGAAAGGATAATAACTTCATCACCTTCCTCAAAAAGAGTCATCATGATATTAAATAAAGAATGCTTTCCGCCATTGGAAACAACGATTTGCTTGGCATCATAGACAAGACCGTTGTCTTTCTGCAACTTGTCAACAATCGCCTGTTTTAAAGTGCCCGTTCCTGAACCAGCCGTATAGCGAGTCTTCCCTTCAGCCAAGGCCTTATTGGCAGCGGCAATGATATGTTTAGGTGTATCAAAATCAGGCTCACCTGCACCAAATGAAATCACATCGATTCCCTGTTCACGGAGACGAGCGGCAGCCTCAATGACAGCCATGGTGGCTGAGGGCTGTAAGGCGTTGATTCTTTTGGCAAATGTCATATCTTTTCCTATCTCGTTAAAAAGCCGCGCAATATATCGGTTTACCCCCTGCCTTGGCAAGGGAAAGGTAGCTATAATTTAATGTTTTGGAATAAATAGTAGAGAGAGGTCTTTGACCTCTCTCTACGGGACAAATATTAAAACAATCAGGGGGTTAAGAATTCATTGAACGGATGAATTCCTTGTTGGTGCCAGAACGTTGCATTCTTTCCAGCAGGAATTCCATTGCCTCAACAGGGGTCATTTCATTCAATAATTTTCGGAGTATCCAGGTTCTGGATAACTCAGCTTTGCTCAGCAATAATTCTTCTTTACGTGTACCTGATCTATTGATATCAATAGCGGGGTAGATCCGTCGGTCACTCAAACGCCTGTCGAGTACCAACTCCATGTTACCTGTACCTTTAAACTCTTCAAAGATGACATCATCCATCCTGGAGCCAGTCTCAATAAGTGCAGTGGCCATAATGGTCAGACTTCCGCCATGTTCAACATTTCGGGCTGCACCGAAGAAACGCTTGGGACGATGCAGGGCATTGGAATCAATACCACCCGAGAGAATTTTTCCACTATGGGGAATAACAGCATTGTGTGCACGGGCCAGACGCGTCAGACTATCCAAAAGAATAACCACATCTTTGCCAAATTCTACCAGGCACTTGGCCTTATTCAAGACCATGTCAGCAACTTGCACATGGCGCTCTGGTGGCTCATCAAACGTAGAGGCGATAACTTCTGCATCAACCATACGGCGCATATCTGTTACTTCCTCAGGACGCTCATCAATAAGCAATACAATCAGGGTTACTTCAGGATGATTGCGAATAATCGAGTTGGCGATATCCTGTAGCAAAATGGTTTTACCGGTTTTAGGTTGCGCTACAATTAATCCACGTTGCCCTTTACCAATAGGACTCAAAAGATCCATAACTCGCATGGAATAACTCTTTGGACCTCTTTCGAGCACTAATTTATTGTCAGCATACAGTGGAACAAGACTGTCAAACCTGGGCATGACGCGACCCTCTTCCGGGTCCTGGTAATTGATTGCCTCAACTTTAAGCAATGCAAAATAACGCTCATTGTCTTTCGGTGGACGAACTTGTCCCCAAACGATTTGACCTGTACGTAATCCAAAACGTTTGATTTGTGATGGGGAAACATAAATATCGTGAGCACCAGCCAAATAATTATTTTCAGCATCCCTAAGAAAGCCATAACCATCGGGTAAAATTTCTAAGACGCCCTTTGAAAACATCATACCACCGCTTTCAGTCTGAGCCTCTATAATCGCCTCAACCAATTCCATCTTTTTTTGCCCGGTAATGGCGGGTACCGCTAATTCTTGGGCAATATCTGCTAATTCTTTCAACTTCATTTTTTGAAGCTGACTAATGCTATAACTCATTGAAATAAACCTGTTCTTTTGTAATTATTATTATGATTAAGTCTTATGTGAAAAAAATGTTAGTTGGGAGTAGAAATCTGCAGCGTCAGTAATGAACTGCAAGATGAATTTAAACACGACCTGTATCTTGTCAATTAAAATCCTCAATTTTCTTTTGGTGTAGCAAAGATTAGGAATAACAATTTAGTGGCCCCTCGATTATAGACAGGTTACCCACCTTCAGCCTCTTGAACTTGGAATAGTTCAAACAAGGACTCAGCTAGGTAATGGCTCCCGAAAAAGCAAATCGCCTGTTTATCATGTTGACGCATGCCAAGGGCGCGTTCATAGGCTTTTTGTGGATTTTCTTCAATTAATTCTGTGTTTACACCTTGCTGAATGAGTTCTTGATGACCAACGGCTGAGTGACCTTCAAACCTCGTAAACAACAACCCACCCTGCCAACGATCTAGAGATTCTATGAGAGCGCTTATTTTTTTGCGTGCATTAAAAGCTGCTATGAGAATTGTATCTCCTAGTCCTGCTTCAGATAGGGATTCCAATAACCGGTCCAGACCTTCGGCGTTATGGGCAACATCATATAACACGCGAGGTTGAGCTTGTAATAACTGAATTCTCCCTTTCCAATTCAGTTGGTCCAACCCATTTTGAATTATCCTCTGGTCTAGCGGTAAATCAAGTGCATTCAGAGCCATGAGAACATTACTAAAATTTTCAGCCTGGTGTCGGCCCAGCAAGGGCAATAAAAACTCATAGGTCTGATCATCGAAAGAAAGCTGAAGCCGTTGAGAGATATCTATTGGTTCCACTTTCTCTAACGTAACACGATCTGGCACATAATTAAACGGCGCCTCTTTCAAGTGGCACTTAGATTCCACCAAACGCTTAACTTGTTCTACATTCTGGCCTAATAAAACAGGGCGTTTGGCTTTGATAATACCCGCTTTTTCAAGAGTGATTTTTTCAAGGGTATTACCTAAAATATTCTCATGGTCCATTGATATCGCTGTAATGATACTCATGATAGGATCAACCACATTTGTGGCATCCAGACGTCCACCCAACCCTGTCTCAAAAATAGCGTAATCAACCTTTTGCTCATGAAAATAAACCATGCCCAAGGCAGTCAATACCTCAAAAAATGTTATCCCCAATTCATCAATATGAGGTCGCCATTCATCCACCTTCTCTATGATAAATTCATCTGGGACCAAAGCACCCCCAATGCGAATGCGTTCATTTGGCTTGACCAAGTGCGGTGAGGTGAACAGCCCTGTTTTTATGTCGAAGGCATTAAGAATAGCTGCCAACATAGCGGCAGTCGACCCCTTCCCATTCGTACCAGCAATATGGATAACAGGATATTTTGAAAATGGATTGCCCAGGCGCTGAAGAAATGCTTCAACCCTTGACAATTCTAGCTTTACACCGGGAACTGTTAGTCCGAAGATGTAGTCAAATACGGAGGGGGACTTAGAATCTGTAGCTTGCATAATTTATTTTAGGATATTGACCTGTATATTTTCGGGAAATGTGTCACACGCGAACAATAATTAATAATTTGGAAATCTATGGTTATTTATAAGATTCCAAAACTTCCAGCTCGACCTTAAACAAGTTCTCCAATGGGCGCCCTAGAAATCGAGAGGCCGTCTCTTCAAATTTTTGGGGATAATCTGAGACAAAAAACATGTGCTTCCCTGGATCACCAGTAGTTGAATTTAATAAACCTAAATCAAGTAGCACCCGTTTTACTTCATCGGCCGTTTCCTCTCCCGAATCAACTAACTGTACCTCTGGTCCAACGACTTCTTGAATCACAGATTTCAGATAGGGGTAATGCGTACAACCCAAGATCAAAGAATCAGGTTTATCAGTGACAAATGCCTTTAAATAGCTTTGCAGGACCTGATCAACCACACTATCGTGGGGCCAATCTTCTTCAACCAGGGGCACTAAAAGTGGACAAGACTGATCCTTCACCTGGATTTCAGAGTCCAGGGTTCGGATTGCAGACCTGTAGGCTCCGGATCGAATGGTTGAAGCCGTCCCAATAACACCGATGTATTTTCCTGGAGCGCGCTTAACAGCTGCCCGTGCACCTGGTTCGATTACGCCTACAACAGGAATGTCAAATTTCTCCTGCAGGCTTTCAAGAGCAACCGAAGAGGCGGTATTGCAGGCAACCACAATCATTTTTACTTTTTGCTCTAGAAGAAATGAAGATATCTGGTGAGAAAAGCGTACCACAGTATCTTCGGATTTAGAGCCATAGGGAACACGTGCAGTATCCCCAAAATAAATCAAATGCTCATGGGGTAACAGGTTTATCAATGAGCGGATAACTGATATTCCACCCAGACCTGAATCGAATACACCAATTGCTTGTTCAGATTTCACATTATTCATGGAGATAATAATTTCTCATGGCGTGTTTTATATTTCATTAATGCTTTAAAAATTGCTTCAGCTGCTTTTTGTCGATAGGCCGCTTGTTTTAATTTCCGCGCATCATTTTTATTTGAGATGAATCCAAGTTCAATCAAAACATTGGGCATGGACGCACCAATCAATACAATAAAACCAGCTTGTTTCACCCCACGGTTTTGTCCCACTAATTTCTTGTCGAACTCTCTCTGAACCAAATCAGCCAGAGTTTCGCTTTGCTGCATAAATGAGCTCTGAGCCATAGTTGCCAGGATCAGTTGTTGACCACTCATTTTACTGTACTTGTCTGAACTCTTCTCCAGCTTGATAACAGCATTTTCCATTTCGGCAACAGCCACGGCAGCATCTGTTTTTCCAGGCCGGAGCAGATAGGTCTCAAACCCAGAAGCCCTCTTATTTTTATTGGCATTTACATGAATGCTGAGAAAAACCTTACCACCGGTTTCATTGGCAATTTTTGTCCTCTCCCAGAGCGGGATAAATACATCCGTCTTACGGGTATAGATAACTTCAATATCCGTTCGCGATTCAATCAATTTGCCAAGACGTTTGACCACATCCAGAACAATATCTTTCTCTTTTAACCCATTCCCACGTGCCCCTGGATCATGACCACCATGGCCAGCATCCAGAACGATTTTATCCAGTTTCCATTTGGCTCTTTCCTGGTTTAAATAGTGGGTCTGGTCAATCACAAATGGACGACGAATGGTGAGTAAAATTTCAGGTGGCGAATCACGATGTATGACATCCACACCCTCTACAGTACCGCGTAAGCGGAATGTTAATTGGGTGGTACCTTCTAATTGATCCGCAGAAGCTGACCGAATAGTACCATTTTTGGGTATAGCTACATGATCAATAGCCGGCTTATTGACGATGGCAGCAGGCAGTGTAACATAAAGCCACTCTCCCCGGTTAATCCAGGCTTTAACAGATTTTGCATTGTATTGATTGGCCGTCCTAATCCGTATAACTGTTCCGTTTTGACGTTCTTCAATCGTTGCCGAAACAATATCAAAAGGTGATAGCTCAGAAACCACCTCCGTCTTTTTAGTCTCAATATCAGCCGTATCAGTCCCTGTCAGAATTGTGACCCCTGAAACCAAGCCCACAGCCTTCAAAATTCCAACAAACTCATTCATCGGGAGATAGGTCTCCCCATCAAAGAATATGACTGCGTGGGCCATTTGAAAGGTCCGGTCTTCAACCATGACATAATGATTATAAGCAGTGACTTTAAATTTCAATTTTCCCAGCCGAAATACAGTCTTGCGAACAGCTGGATTCAGGAAAGGCGATATTTTATAGGCATCCAATAAATCCTGTTGAAGAATGTATTGATGATCATTTATCACATAAACCGGGATGGCAGGGACATAGCGTTCATCGGCAGCTTTTTGGAGAATAAGTTCTGTACGACGTGCCTGGAGTGATGAAGCAATCATCAGCAGTAAGAGAGTAATAATTATTAATCGGACACGAATCATAAGCTAAACTTTTACCAATAGGCCTTTGCTATCCCGTTTGATGAAATATCATCATATTAAGCGTTGAAATTAGTCGGCGATGATTTAGAAGACAACGGACAACTGGAAGCTAAAGTCAAGTTGTTTGGAATAATTTAAACTCTCATACTTGGAAGTTTCGGATAAGCGGAGCTCCATCCTAGCCTGTTTATTGAAATGATTGCTGAAATAAATAAACCAGCGCTGTCCGTCATTAAAAGCGGTAAAAAAGCTAAAGCTTTCCACCACATTTGATTCATAAATACTCAATCTCAGGTCAGCCTCGGGAACAATATACCTGACCAACCCAACAATTATTCGCAACTCGTCAGTCACCCAGAAAAATCGTTGTTGAATCAATGTGGATCGACTGGATGCGTTAGCAGCAACCTTCAGGTTCAGCCGATACTGGAAAGCATGATTAAAGTTTTGAACAAGGGAGCCGGCAAGTCGCGTAATTTGGGTTTGGGGATCTGTTGCCTGCCAAACATCATCAGGTATTTCTGGTCCAGTACGCTTAACCCCCCAATCAAATTGCCAAACTCTATCCCCACCTTTCAATTGAACTTGAGCCTTTTGCTGGACCGCTTGTTGAAAATCTGAAAGCTGACTGGGGTTCATTGACTCACCCATATCCAGAGAATATCTCAGGACCATCCTTTTCCCAGGCCTCACCTGCAAACGAACAGATAACCCCTCCTCACTTAGGGCAGTTGTACCCAAAAGATGAGGGACAGAAGCCTGATTTTGGGGATCTGGATAAGGTAGGTGCCGGTACTGTGCGGTAATCTGGAACATCTTCATCCGATACGACCATACGGCAAGAGAACGACCCAATAGTACATTCGGATCATCCGAAAAGAGTTGAATACGTTGGGTGTGACTTACTTCCCACTGCAAGCCAAGTTCATAATTTGTGTGCATAGCATGGGAAACATCCATCAAACTTGCCATATATAAAAGCACACCATGATTTTCATAGGTCCCAGCAAGCCCCAGAAGCTGCTGAGTCCGCAATTCAAATATTTTACCTGAAGGGTGGATACCATCCAAATCCTCGTTGAAAACTCCATCATCCCAGGTTCCCAACTGACGACGTCCTGAGGCAAATGCGACCCATTGTGTTTTCTTGATTTTCCATTCAGCGGCAATTCCACGATAATAATCTGTCTCTCTGGTAGAGTAGTGGGGCGTGATATTCAATCGAGGGCGTCGTACGAGACTTCCTGGTGAATATCCCAGTCGGCTACTGCTTTGATTGAGCAACAATCCACTCCCCCAAGCGATATGGAAGTCTCCAATGGTCAAACGGTCTAATCCTGGGACCCTGTCACTACTCACAGCCAGAACAGTATGATCGTTTATCTGTGATTCGCCTGGGTCTTGTTCAATCAAAAAGATAAAGTCCATTCCAGGGATATGGAATCTACCCTTTGAAAGAAGCCGCCAGCCATCAAGCGAGGCCGAATACTGCAACCGTTGTCGCAGAATGAGCTTGGTGGTCCGATCCTTACTGTAAAAAGTTCCAGAAAGAAGTTTGGCATCTGGTCGTTTTAGTTTCTTCTTTAGCCGCTTATAGGCATTCATGGTGGCACCGGAAGATTGCCAGATCAAGATTTCCTGGATTCCATCCATGGAAAACCCTGCTTTTCTTAACTTTGATGAATCTGCCAGTTCAATATTCAAGGGGTGAAATATGTTTCTGAGCATGGTGTTAATGGATGTCTGCTCATCAGGGTCCTCAATTTCAGCTTGAGCCAAACCATCACCACTCTGAGCATTCAGCAGACCGAAACATAGTGTGAGAATGACGAGAGTTCTCACTGAAATGACCATTCCAAACCAAACCCATGTGACCCCGGCAGTTCAGGATGATATAGCCAGGTATAGTGGGCACCAAATTTCTTGAACCTGAAACGCCAGCCTGCTGAAAGCGTTTGACTGAGGTCGCGGTAGCCAAAAGCAATCTGCCATTTCTGCTCAGGAGGTGAAACAACTCCAATACTGAGTTCCAGAGGCAAAGCGGCCTCCTTCTCGATTCCCACCAGTAGGTGCAAAGGACCACCAGAATAGTCTACCCCCAGCAAAAACCGTTGAGGAATTGATAATCCCTTTTCCGCTTGAGCCACATGTTGAACTACAGATCCGAGCCTGATATGCCTTGTTAGTTCTACGCTTGTACTTAAAGACAGTGTTAAAGCCTGCTGAGGTTCAAAGCCTAGTACATCAAGCCTAAAATAGTTAAGAGCTATTCCGGTTCTAAACCCAGGAGAAAGTGCCCTACTCGAACCAGCTATCAGATTGAACTCTGAGTAGTATTCATCTCCAAAATACCTCACACCGCTGACAAGCGGGACACCTCTGATGGTGAATCCTCCACTGACAGAACCTGCCTGTAGATCCAAGCCAGCAAAAGGTCGACTGTATTGTAGATTAAAAATGGGTAATGGAGCGATCGCATCCATAAGCGCAGGATTTGTTAAGAGTCGATCTAAATGGGGTGGACCCACCACTCTTATATCAGCACTGGCTGCAGGCCATCCAATTCCCTGGAATTCAAATGCAGCAAAAAGTGGGGTTACAATTAGCGTAGCACACAGTGCAATTCGCCAATTACATAGCAAATTTCTTAGCTGTAACATAAAATATCCCGATTTTTAACTTTGAAGATTGTTTTAAAAGTGTAGGCTATTTTAATGCTTGATATGGTGCAGTGCAACTGCTTTAAAGTGATATTTTATACTATATTCACTTCCATATTGTCCATAATATGACCTGAAGTAAGTAAGCCGTAAGCGGTGCATTGAGTGTGTCGAAATTGCGAGTCGAGTCCCCTTTTGGGAGGGGCAGGGGTGGGTTAGTTATGGCCCGATTTAAACTGAAATTGGTATTATACCATATTCACTCCCAAATGCCATTATAAGTTTTACAACGAATGTGACGAAAAAAACGAAGTAAGTCTTTTCTCGGAAGGGGTTAGGATGGGCTGATTTAGTACTGAATGGAACCGAAATTGGTATTACTGGTCTTTGGGTTCCCTCGTTGCTCAAGGCCTTAAATTAATAGCTTTAACAGAAGGATACTTTCATGCTACATCGATTTACTGCTCGTCAAAAAGATGACCTGATCACAAAGCTTCAAACCTATTTCTCAGAGGAATTGGATCAGCAACTGACTAATTTTGAGACTGAGTTTTTGTTAGATTTTCTAAGCGAGGAATTAGCGCCCCATTATTACAATCAAGCGATTAAAGATGTACAAGCTCATTTAACAGGATTTATCGAAAACATAAATGAGCGAATTGATGAGTTAGAGAAGCCACTACCAATAGCCAAAACACGCTAAGCTTTATTGTGCTCGCTCATAAAATATACAGAGCAATCAAGCCCCCCAGTATTGGTGCCAGGGGCTTGATTACTTCTGTTTTTATACACTCATTACTTCATCAAAATAATCTTTTGGGTTTTTACAAAATGAGTAGGGCCAGTGTATGTCTCTGATTTCTCCACACCATTGACCTCTATTCTTACCAGATAAACACCACTCGATACTTTATTCCCGCTTTGATCATCACCCATCCATTGAAGGTCATAGTAACCAGCATACTGACTCTGGTTGAGCTGCCGATAAACCAACTGCCCGCGTAAATCAAATATCATAATATTGACGTTCGAGTTTATTGGTAATTCATAGTGAATTGTCGTACTTGGGTTAAACGGGTTGGGATAAGCTGCATTAAAGCGATACTCTTCTGGAAGTGGAATCCCTTCTGCTATTGGTTTATACGCAAAAGCTAAGGTATAGACTGTATTTGAATATGCAGAGTATTGTTCAATATCATCGATAGCTTTCACTCGATAATAGATTCGATCACCGCGTTTATTTATCAGGAAACTATAGTCTGTCCAAGAACAACTACTTACTGTTGCAGTTTTGCTAAAGGGCCCGGCACTATAAGAGCTTCGGTAGACAGCATATTGGTGAACATCCGGCTCGGAAGAACAATTCCAGGACAATACGGGATTACTTCCAAAAACACCGCTAACTAGAAGATTGCTTGGCGCATTTGGAACTGCATCATAATAATAGCCACCAAAATATACACCAATATCCATCTGGGTAGTATCAGGGTCCTGGTCCCCAGTATCATCGTCTGTGGTCCCAAGAATATTGTCCAGACCATCAAAATCAGTTCCGTCGCCACCTAGATCGGGCTTGCCAGCATCCCTTGCAGGGGATAGGGACATGAGTCTGTAATCTTCTAACGAGGGGTTGGCGAACTGAGGATAGTCTGCGATGAAAGGTAGACAATAATCACTCTCGATATCTCCAAAGCCCTTATCTTCATAACCATAGAATAGATTATAGTTGAGTGAGGTTCCCCCTGGAGTGCGTTCTAGGTTATTATCAAAAGCTACAGTGCTAGAATTATCATAATTATCGCTATCAAAATAGAAGATGTTATTGTTCAGCCTAAGTACGGTTGAATGGTAAATATCAACTGCTTGAACCCCCGTGCCCCAGTTAATAAAAGTATTGTTGGTTATCATTGCCGGGTTGGCACCAGAACTTGTCTTTATACTTATGGCCGGGTACTCCATATTGGGTTCAGTTTGGCTTATTTCATTATTCTGAATTTGTACAGTACCATTATTCCAGGTTAGAATACTGCCACTATTTTTAAAGGTTGAGTTACTGATACTCACGTCTCCAGTAGCTGCAAAGACAGCCAGGTCGGGAAATCCACCGGAGGTATAATCACTATTTACAGCATTCTCAATAGTAGTATAATGAATATCAATATCAGCACCACTATTGGTGGCATGAATACCTCGCCAGGTTCCTGAACTGGTCATTGTATTTAACTCACCGGAGATGCCACTAAAAACACCTATGTTGAAGGTACCGCCTACTTCAATTTTTACACCTTCAGCAAAGTCGTACTGAGCACCGTCAGGGATATCAAGGGTGCTACCTGCAAACACGCTGATAGTGTGATTTGACATAGTATCAGCTGGTTCGTAGCTGGACGTCACACTAAAATTTCCGCTCTCCCAGAGAAAGTCTATTTCAGATGAGTATTCATTTACATTTTGGATGGCAATATTGGTAGCGACCCAACTTTGAAACTCGTAGATATGATTTAGATCCGCGATAAGATGAGGTGCATTGGCATAATAGTTAGAAGCACCTTCATTATAGCTAATTGAAACATTGTTACCCAATGAAACAATAGCGGACTCGACACTAATTTCTACATCGGTACTAATATTATTTAGTATTGTACTTGGTTCTTCTGCATTGACAATAGTAGCACTGCCACTTGTGATCACCCACCTGCGAAAGACCTGTATTTGATTATTGCCGAGATCAATTATTGGGGGCGTACTCATCGAAATCACATCATTCGTTTCGGAAAAGGTGACCTCTTGTCCAGTGGCAATGACGTTGATGAATTCTGCATCAATAGGAACACTTGAGTCAAGAATGTTGACATACTGGTCAACATAACCTTCTAGGGTTTCTTCTAGAGCACCTACTTCGATGTTTACAGATGAAGTACATTCAAAACCCTGGAACAACTTAATGCTATTGCTTTCAAGTATGTATTTGGGAGCACGAAGGGTGTAGTGAACTGAATCGGGGTTACTCTCATCGTATTCTCTATTCATAAACATTGAGTAACTAACTGAAGAGTTAGTACCATTTGAAATCGTATGGAATTCATTATGTTGAACCCCATCTTCCAAGTACCACGGGTCTCTTATGTAAAATGGAGGTCCTTGTATTAAATCAAATGTAACATTATACTTTTCATCGTAATAAGCCTCTATTTCATCGCCAAATATAGCGAGGGTCTTGTTTAAATAATTTAATCTAAATTCGGTTATCTCATTTTCCCAATATATGTGTTTAAAATTCCCTGTTGCATTGTTATTGGTGGCCATATTATAGTGGACCTCATCTAGAACGTGAATCAATTGGCCAGATGGAATGTCATTATAAATAATGATATCGGGATACTCAACACTCACTATGTTAAGTGTGCCCCCAACATCTAAACCAGTCCCTACTTCGACATTAGACAATCTTGCTTCTTGACCGACAAGAATTCCTCCTGCATTATAATCAACTGGGTTACTTAAAAGATATTCTCTCATTCTCTGTATTTGACCATTAGTAAATGTATTCATACATGAGATGTTTGTATAGGACATGATATTGTGCAGGCCGGGGCTAAATTCGTAGATCACACCATCACGAATTTGATTGGGGAATTCATGATATAGTTCACAATCTCCGGTCACCCAAGATATTCCCGCCTGTATATTCCAAAGATTTGGGTCAGGGCTTGTGTCAGCAACATAATCTCCACAATTTACTGATGACTCTGGATTATTGATCTCTTCCTCACATTCATTGGGATCGTATGACCCTAACTCTGGGTATGTACCGTGATGAGTATGAAATAAATTAAAACAGTGGCCTACCTCATGATATAGTATAGGGGTATGAATTGTTGGAGTTGTAGTCCAATTCCAATCTGGGCCATAATATTCTTGCACACCTCCGATCACTATGGTGCTACTTCCCACATCCCATGCTTGAGTAAAATCAAATGGTGCAGTGCCAGAAAGCAATGAGATATCAAGCGCATCATGGTTTAAAAACAAAAAGTCATTTCTGTGAGAATTTGGATCCTGAAGTGCATCCAAACCTCTTTCATGCGGTTCAAATTCTTTTAGAACTAACTCAATACCCATACCCGTAAATCTATCATGTAAGGTATTAAAAACATCCTGAGCTTCGGCCTCACTGACTGTTGTAGTTCCGTTATTGGGTGGGTGAAATAGGTGAATCCTTGTTAAAACATAAATTGTCTGTCCAGTATCTTCTGTTGCCTTGCATGCGGTACTAAAAAGAATTAGTAACATATACACTAAAGTCAAATTCCTCATTGTAACAGTATCCTTACATTAAATTCCTGTAGCTCTCATAGCGAGTTGGTCTCCATATACAAGCAAGACATTTTAACTGTAATAATAGTGGTTTAGGGTATTGGGAACCTCCCTTGCATCATCCCTTTAAATATTTGGGAAATTGCCATTAAAGGGGCAATTCACACACATTTCAATGGAGTGACCAAATTATATTTGCACATAATTTTAAGGCAAATAAATTGGGCCTATTAACTTGGCATTTCGGAAAAATAGCCTACTACCAACAGATCGCGTGACGGGTAGATTGAAAGTATTGCAAAAAAAAGCAGAATGCTGACAGAGATCATTTTCAGGTACCCTTTTTAGAGTATATAGTTGTTAATACTATGTTTTCCTGGTCTAACTTATTGTTTGTCACCTCTGGCAATAAATGCGTGCTCTCCGCCAAAAGCACTTCCCGCCATGACTACAACATTATCCTTCACATCCAGATTCCTAACATTTGCCGAGTAGCCATTATTTGAAAATGCAGTCTTCACACTTGCATCATAAGTCCAGTGTTGTCCATTATAATGCAACATGTGGCCACCATCACCTGCTATAAATATATCATTAGGTGCATAAACATCGATCTTCCATATATAAAGAAAATTATTTATGAGGTCATTCAGGTTTACCCATGTGGTATCACCCGTCTCAAAGTCATAGGTGAGTAGGCCATGAAATGTAGCGATATAGGCAATATGATCCCATAAGCCCACAGCTTTATAACCGCTCGTTTCAGAGTAATTACTAGAGCTGTTATCGAAAATGGTGCGAACATCACCATTGGTCAACTGAAGAGCTATTGAGCCATCGGAGTCGATGCCGACACACATGACATATTGTGCATCCAGGGATCCTCCGACACTAAGCAAGTGTATGTCAGTTCCACTTTCGATTAGGGTGAATCTATTACCATCATAATGAGTAATGTTTCCGTTCCGCCCTACGAAATATAGGTTGTCTTGGCTGCTGCCCCATATACTTTTTATGCTGCCTCTACGTTCAGGAACATATTCGGTTGTCCACTCATGGCCATCATAGTGGATGTAGGAACCTCTTGATGTAAACATCCAAATATTATTTTCACTGAAACTGAAGATAGAATATATCTCACCAAACGCACTTACATTACCCCAGGCATCAACAGCATCAAGGTGATGATAAGACCATTCATCACCATCCCAATGAGCTGCATTAAAGCTCTCTTTACCCGTTCCATTCCAGCTTGAATCAGGATCTGGATAGGTGATCTTACCAACTGCCCAAATGTCATTTTGACTTATTATTGACACATCATTAATCCAGCTTGGATAAATGCCTAGCGTATCAAACACCCAATCAATGTTATACGTGGTTGTATCCAGGATACACTCTTCCAAATCATCATTCCAGTGATACAAGGTATCACACTCACAGGACTCACCGTCTTCACTTGGATGAGCGTTTGGGATACAGGTGCATGTGTCGTTCTGCAATATCATGCCTTGCCCGCAGATGGTTTCTTCTGGGGGGCCAGGGCAGGCGAAGAGCAGAATTAAAAGTGCTAAGTTAAAAATTAAAAGTGTCAGGACTCGGAAAGGTTGGGAGGATGTCCGATTGAGGGCCGGTGGACCTGCGCCTTGACGACGAATGAAATATGGGTATATGGGGCCAGGGGCGTGCTGGGGTTGCTGATTGCCGGTTTTCTTGCTGTGGTTTTTCATTGGTTTGTCAATCCTGTAAGCTGACTTCAATTGTTTTATTATATGCAAGTAAATATAGACTTACGAATTTCAAAGACAAGATATTATATCGTATTTTTAGATATTTACTTTTATGGGGGGGTGTATATTGTGATAAACTGACTCATATATACATATTCCATTTTTAAAAATATATGGTTTAAAAACCATATATCCCTCGCACTTCGTCCCTCAACCGAGTTTATGCTGAGTATGTCCAAGTGCCTGGGGTGACGGCTCTGGAAGATGAGCATAGGTTCATGCGACTATTGAGTGTCTGTCCATAATATCATTATTTAACGAAATTATGTTAAACCGTTAAAACGGTAATATGTTAGTTAAGTTGTTAGTAACCCTCGACTTAAGTCTGGGGTTACTGATACAGTGTTCTTTGGGAGATAAATTTTAGCGGTAAACCAATGTCACATAAACCTTGGGCAGTAAGTATTCCCTATCTTGGTCTCTCACCGAGATAAATCTAGCATCTGCATTAAAAAAAAGACGATTCCCCAGTCGATGTCTAGCTCCAATCAGAGGTCCCTCGCCCTGCCACTTTTCGGTATCCCGATTTAGGGCGGCGTACTTTGTTAAACGTTCATGGGTTAAATAACCAACCCATCCTTTCCACCCGCGGTAATCATAAAACAGTTTGACAATGAGTTCCAATTGCTCACGATCGCTGGTGACTTGCTGGACAAAAGCGCCCCAATCCAACTGGCCCTCATCTTCCCAACGAGCCACTACTTTTGAGTTCATAGACCAGCGTCTGTTAAACTTATAAGTAAGTCGCTGCTGAATATCTAGAGAGCGGTGGACAAAGCTGCGGGAGGGTTGATCCAATTCAATAAATAGATCGTCATAATCATAGTCAAAATAGTTGCTGCGAATTCGAGCCCGACTCTCCCCTTCCCAGGCTTGTCGTTGCCACTTAAAGCCTGACCATAAAACAAAATTTCGATTCCAGTGGTTCTCTGAACTGCGTGTATTAAATAGGTAAATCAGATGAAACATACTCAACTTGGTGCCAAGTTCAAGATTATAAAACGGAGTGGGTTGCCAGACAAAACGAAGCGATGTATTGAGGCGCCATTCATCGCGGTCATCATCATTGGTGGTGTCTGGAGTATCGTATTGTAGACGTGATAAATTTGAAACCGAGGTAACAGAATCAACCAGGCCAGGTATTTGCCAGGCCAGCGCTTCTCTCAATTGATAAAGGACCTGTGTGTAATCTATATAGTATTTATTCTGAGAATTTTCGACTTTGAAAGAACTCATACTGGAAAAACGAGGTCTTTTTAGCTCTAATCCTGTCTCGTTTACCAGGGAAAATCGTTCACGGGCCTCACCAGGGATTTGTGTGCTTGTTTCAACATCCACTTTCTTCTGATTTATTTCGGTGAGTTGTTCTCCCCAATTCAGCCGATGAAAAAGTTTCAAGTCCTTGCGTAAATAATAACTAAACCGGTTCTGCCAGCGGAGATTTTCGTTATAACGCGATTGAGAACTCCCCAATGAATCCGTAAAGAAGGTCTGCATCCGGGTTTCACGTAGAAGTGACGTTTGAAAGGTGGATATCTGACCAAACCGAATGGCATAATGTGCTTTTGCTTTTAACGAATGGTTCAAGTGCTCTTCGAGTTGATCTCTTACCCCGGAAATCTGAACACTGGATCGTTGCGGGCCAACCTGCCATGCTTCATTCAGGTTCATCTCAGTCGTCCAGCCCTGGTCAACAATTCCATACCGTTCAACAGAGCGACCACCCAGGAATAGTGAAAAACGCTCATCCCTTTTCAGACCACCCAATAATGCGAAATTATTGATCGTTGCAGCCAGATTTGTCCGGTGATCCTCATACTGACTACTTTCCAGTCGAATATTTTTCTTCCAGCTACTGCCCCAACTCCAATCACTGCGGAGTAAGTGCTCAATAGAATATTGTTTAGCTTGGGAAACACTGTTTTCAAAAGCAAAAACTTTATAATGGATGACATCGTAGATTGAAAGTGTGCTTTGGCGAAGCCCCACTTTATAATTGAATTGGAAATCATTGTTATAAGATAGGTTGTCCTGGCGAAAGGTGTAGGCCAGGGAATCTTGTCCCTCTGCTATGAGCATTGCAGGAGCAACAAAAAGAGAAAGAAATAGAACCAGGATGAATGAAACCTGATTATTTTTTCCAATCAAAACCATGATATTTTCTTTTGGAAATCGAAAACGCTCAGGACCAATCTGATAGCCGAATTATGGTCTGGCTTTAGGCTTTTTTGACTCGATTATTACATGAAACACTTTTTCGCCAGGCTTGGCCATACGAAAGCGTTCTCGGGCTATCTTTTCCAGGTAATCGGGATCATTAAGCAAACGGTCACGTTCACTTTCCAGTTCAGTTTTCTCCATTTCCAGACGCGAAATATGGGTTTCCATATCTTTGATTTCCTGCTTGAGTTGTAAAAGACTGTAAAGTCCCTCATCCCTCATCACAAACATCTGAAAAAGCACCAGCAGAATGATCGCACCTGAAATCCAGGCGACTTTATTCTCAAATAGTCCGCCGGACCTTCTGGCTTTACGTGGAGAGCTTGAACGTGACCGTTTTGCCATATCTATCCTTATTTAGGATTGAGTGCTTCAAAACCCTTAAACTTGGCCAGGTCACCCAACTCTTCTTCGATACGTAACAGCTGATTGTATTTTGCAATACGGTCGCTTCGGGATGCTGACCCTGTTTTAATTTGACCAGCCCCAGTTGCCACAGCAAGATCAGCAATGGTTGTATCTTCAGTTTCTCCAGAACGATGAGAAATAACGCAGGTCATATTGTTTTCATGAGCCAGTTTGATCGTATCGAGTGTCTCTGTTAAAGTACCGATCTGGTTGAGTTTGATGAGAATACTGTTCATCGCCTTCATATCAATAGCTTTCTGGAGTCTGATAGGATTGGTCACCGTGAGATCATCACCAACCAATTGAATTTTATCCCCGAGCTTGGCGTACATTTTTTGCCAGCCTTCCCAATCATTCTCATCCATACCATCTTCAATGGAAACGATGGGATATTTTGCTACCCAATCAGCATAAAATTCGATGATTTCTTCGGCATTTAGCGTCCGGCCTTCACCTGCCAGGGAGTACAAACCTGTTTTAGGATCATAAATCTCACTTGAAGCAACATCGAGAGCTATAAATAGATCTTCTCCAGCCTTGTAACCTGTTTTCTCAATGGCTTCGAGAATGATTTCTACGGCTTCTTCATTAGACCTTAAATTAGGAGCAAAACCACCTTCATCACCAACAGCAGTATTCAAGCCCTTGCTTTGTAAAACAGCTTTCAATTGGTGGAAAGTTTCAGCACCCATCTGCAGGGCTTCGGAAAAAGTTTTGGCGCCCAATGGATAAACCATAAATTCCTGGAAATCTACATTGTTATCAGCATGTTCTCCACCATTGAGGATATTCATCATAGGTGCTGGTAACAGCGTGGCATCTTCTCCACCTAAATACTCATAAAGGGTTAGATCAAAATCCATGGCAGCGGCTTTGGCTGTTGCCAGAGAAATTCCAAGAATGGCGTTGGCACCATATTTTGCTTTGTTAGGTGTCCCATCAGAAGCGATCATTTTTTCATCGACTGCGCGTTGTTCAACTGCTTCCATTCCGATGACTTCATTCGCCAGGATATCGTTCACATTGGCGACAGCCTGGGTAACGCCTTTACCCATAAATTTTGTTTTATCACCATCCCGTAACTCCATGGCTTCGTGTTCACCAGTGGAAGCGCCAGAAGGCACAGCGGCCCTACCAAAAGCACCGCTTTCTAGATAAACATCAACTTCTACTGTAGGATTTCCACGCGAATCCATAATCTGACGACCAAAAACATCAACAATCTTTGACATACATACTCCGTTTGAATTTTATTTTAATTGGGGAATTTCTAATACTGTTGGTAACTCTCATAGCAGAACAATCTAAGCCAAAACCAAGGGGTCTGAAAGAGAGAGGTGAATGAAAGCTACTTTTATGTTCGGTGAGGCTGGTAGATTTAAAGCTGAGCTCTTAAGTGAGCCTGAACCATCATTACAGTGGAACATTCATGGTCACTTGTGAGAATCCCTTGATGTATCTATAGGGCGTGAGGGAAAGTTGAAATTCTACCTCCCCATTTATTCGGCGAACGGGAAAATACAAAAGCCCTTGTGAGTGTTGACCTGGCAGAAGTACTATTTTGTGAACCGCCTCATTCTTCCAGAGATCGCGCTCCCAGTTCAAACGACCCTTTTTGATGTCATAAGTCTCTCGAGTAATTTTTTCATATTCTTCATCTTCAAGCTCCTCAAGATATTCCCCGTCATGCTCTGCTTTTGTTTTGGGTTGACCAATGGCGGCAAAACCAAAGATTAGATCGAGTATGGAGATCAGCCCCGAACTGGCCAGGTGATTTTGATAAGCACGATCCAGTTCTTTTTCTTGTGCACCAATTCGTATCAGCTCAATGGTCGGGTCTAAAGCCCTCACCAAATTCCCGCCTGAGTTTATGCCCCTCGGTTTGTATCTATAAAAAGTACTGCTGGGATCAACCCTGATTGATGCCTTGGAATTATTTTGCACATCAAACGAAAACACCCATCGATTATTATCTAGGCCCGTTAATTCGAATTCCACCAGAACACTATCAGAGGTCAGGATATCTGCTGCTTCGCCCGATAACATCACTTCACCCTGCTCCCGAACGTAAAGCGCTGGCTGGGAAGAAGTGCATCCAAACATGAGTCCAAGCGCTAAAACGATAGTGAACCTAGCTTTAATGACTGTCAACGTGTTCAACACAACCCTCACTTTCAGCATAAGTGTCCCCCAATATAGTGAATGATGTAAACTAATCTATGGGACATCCATGGCAAGTGTCGAGTAGACAAGGCATGCTTAATGGAAGCATCCTGCATTATATTAAACTAGCCGAAGTTGCTCGTAAGGTCGATTTACCCGTTTCCCTCATACAGCCTGAATATCTCTCGACTCCGCTCGAGATGACGAACATAGATCCATGCGATTATCTAAGGCCATTTTGAAAATTTTCGAGCCCATAGCTCTCGCAGCGAAACGCTCCACACTGACAATCATCCATAATTTTTGGATTCTATTTTCTTCAAACCCACATTTATTTTCTGTTTTCCACACCCCTCCTTCATCCTATTATTAAGGATGTTAAATACACGTATCACACAACTGATCCTTGGGATGCTAGGAATCATCTTCCTGGGTACATCAGGATATGTCATAATTGAACATGTCGGCTGGTTTGACGCCTTCTATATGACCTCCATTACTCTAGCAACTGTTGGCTTTGAAGAGGTCTGGAAAATGTCAGATATGGGGCACCTATGGACCATTATCATTATGTTTTCCGGCATCGGTTTATTCTTCCTTATTGCTGGTCATATCGCCCAGCAAGCAGTTGACCTTAAACGCTACAGGAGATTTCGCATGGCGAAACAAGTCAAAAAACTAAATAACCATTTTATCCTATGCGGTTTTGGCCGAATGGGGCAAGCTATTGCTAAAGAGCTTTCGGCTGCCGGTAAAGATTTTGTAGTCATTGAAAAGGAAGTCGATCGTGCTTTGGATATAATTCATGATGACCTGATTTTTATTGAAGGCGATGCCACTCAAGATGAAGTCCTGCACCAGGCTGGAATTGAGAAGGCAACAACCCTAATTGGGGTTTTAAAAGATGATCAGGATAATCTTTTCCTGACTTTGTCTGCCCGTAGCTTAAACAACAAACTCTATATCCTCACGCGAGCAACCATTCCCGGTTCCATACCAAAAATGAAACGGGCTGGGGCCGACAAGGTCATAAACCCCTACGAAGCAGCTGGAACTAAACTTGCCCGTCAAGCAATGGCCCCAGGGGTTGTTGATTTTATTGAGCTCATCTTAAACCGTGGGAATTTAGACCTTGCTCTAGAAACCATAACCATTCAAGCAACTTCACAAGTCGAAGGCAAGTCCATTATTGATCTAGAGGTTCGGAAAAACTTCAATATCATTATTACCGCCGTAGAGCAAACCAATGGTGAAGCAAATTTTAATCCCGATCCCAATTATAAATTTAAAGCAGATGATAAGCTAATTGCTCTGGGGACTGTTGAAAATTTAGTAGCATTTGAAAAGCTGTGTGAGACCCCTAAATAATGTGTCGGAATGTTTTCTTCTTTTTTCTCACCCTATTGATTCTAAGCTCTTGTTCAAAGGATAAACCCGTTTCTGAAATCCCTGCCATCATTGTAGCATCAGTAGATGATTTAAAAATAACTGAAACCAGCTTCCAGAGAGCCTACCTACCTGTATTGCTCTATGGTGATAAGTTTGACAGTGAGGAATCTCGGGCAGAGGTCTTGAATTATCTGATTGGCCAAAAGCTGCTGTCACAGACGGCTATTGATGCTGGATTGGATACCAGTAAACGTATTCAGAAAACCCGTGATCGTGTCGAAAGACAAGCCATGTCTCGACAACTTTATCGAAAATGGGTCAAGGAAAAACTCCAGGAACCCTCAGAGCAGGAATTAAGAACTGGATTTATCAGGGGGCACAAATCCATCTTTGCCCGTCATCTTTTTTCGAACTCAGAATCTGAGATTCGCAAGTACGCTCAGAAATTAGCAGATGGGAGTGAGAACTTCTACACTCTGGCTCAGGACGTATTTACGGACACAACCTTGTCCAGGAGTGGTGGCGCCCTGGGTTGGATCACCTTTGGTGATCTTGATGAATCACTTGAGAACACCCTTTTTTCTCTACAACCCGGCCAAATTTCTGATCCAGTAGAGAGTCAGTATGGCTGGCATATTTTGAGCGTCGATGATTCCCGTGAAGAGGTCATCAGGACTGAGGAAGATTTCCTAAAAACACGTGATTTAATCTACAATAAGATCAATGAACGCCGTGAAAACGTACTCGGGAAACAAGTCCTGAACGATTTTATGAGACAGTATAAAATTGAGTTTAAGCGTGAGATCACTACCCAGGTATGGCCCCTGGTTATCGCCAGGCTGGACGCAGAGAATCAGGATTTAAAATCCATGCCTAAATTATCAGAATCAAATGCTGATCTCGAATCATTAAAAGATGAAACCCTACTCACGGTCAATGGTGAGGAGTGGACGGTAGCAAGCATTTTGGATCGCTTACCTGAATTAGACAGATCCCTTTTATATGGAAATTTGTATGTGGCTGCCTCAAATATCATTCGAGATGAAATGCTGACCAGGGAAGCCCGAGATTTGAAGCTCGAAGATCATCCTGATGTGCTTGAAGAAGTGAAAGACGCGTATGATCAGATGATGGCTGATGCCTATGTCAATCTTATTGCAGATAGTTTGACTTTTACTCAGGCTACCCAAAAAACCTTTTATGAACAGAACCAGTTGCAGCGTTACCACGCACCTGATAGTTTGCAAGTAGAGCTCTATATGTTCTCAGATAGTTTGCAGGCAGCCAAAGTGCTATATCAGTTAAGAAGTGGTGTTATTTCTACCGATCCTGAGGATATAAAATTTTGGTTAAGCGCAAAAGATCAAACATCACCTCTCTATAATTTAACCCGTACACTTTCGCTAGGGACCATGGCTGGCCCGCTTGCCTATGATGGTTCATGGACCTTGGTCAAACTCATGGACAGACGTCGACTTCCTCTAATATTTAAAGATATTCAAGAGCGGGTTTTAACGGATATGGAGAGCGAACGTTTTAGTACGACTCGAAATATTTTATTGAACGAAATTCGACCCAAGCACAACATCGTTATTAACCACGCTCTATTAAATCGTTAAGCAAATCTCGCCACCCGAGAACTTAATCACAAGGAAATTATAATGGCTTTAACCTGTGGCATTGTCGGACTACCCAACGTGGGCAAATCAACCGTATTCAATGCATTAACCGCATCCGATATCCCCGCTGAAAACTATCCTTTTTGCACAATTGATCCCAATGTTGGTATTGTCCCCATACCAGACGATAAGCTAAAAGCGCTGGCAAAAATTTATGTGCCCGAGAAAACCACTCCTGCAGTAATGGAATTTGTTGATATTGCCGGATTGGTTCGAGGGGCCAGTAAGGGTGAGGGACTGGGGAATCAGTTTTTGGGCCACATTCGTGAGGTCACTGCAATTGTCCATGTTGTCCGTTGTTTTGAAGATGATAATGTGACCCATGTTGATGGAAACATTGATCCCATTCGTGATGTTGAGACTGTTGAGAGTGAGCTGATTATCAAAGATCTCGATTCAGTCGAAAAACAACTGCATCGTGTTACGAAACTTGCCCGATCAGGTGACAAAATTGCAAAAGCCGATGAAGCACTCCTATCTAGAATCCGAGAACACCTCGATGATATTAAACCAGTCCGAAGCATGGGGTTTGATCCTGTTGAGCTAGAAAGAGTCACTGGATTTTTCCTACTTACTATGAAGCCAATCTTATATGTAGCAAATGTAGACGAGGATGAGATTCTAGCCGAAGAACGTGGCGAACTCACCCAACGGCTTTTTGACTATGCCGAAGCAACGGGAGCTGGTGTTCTGCGGTTATGCGGAAAACTGGAGCAGGAGATTGCTCTGCTCGATGAAGAGGAAAAACTTGAGTTCTGTAGTGAATATGGCCTTCCTGAACCAGGCTTAAACAAATTAATTCATAGAGCATACGATTTGTTGAAGCTCCAATCATTTTATACTGCAGGCCCCCAAGAGGTTCGCGCATGGACCATTCGCAAAGGTTCAACTGCACCAAAAGCTGCTGCTGAAATCCATACTGATTTTGAAAAAGGATTCATCAAAGCAGCTATCTTTAAATTTGAAGATCTTATGATTCATGGGTCTGAAAAAGTGCTGAAAGAGAAGGGTCTCATCACCCTCCAAGGGAAAGAGTATATCGTCCAGGAAGATGATTGCATTTATTTTCACTTTAACGTGTAGTTGCTCAAATCTATAGATTGCATAATCTTTCAGAGACCTTCACCATCAGATGCTCATAGTTCACCATGAGCAATGTCTCTTTGTCAGACTCGCTTTTATGACAAACAGGAAAACATGAAGCCTCAACTTGATCATATAACGATCTACCCCATCAAGTCCTGTTCAGGAATCAATCTACAACAGGCTCATGTTGAAGTTCGCGGCTTTCCATTGGATCGTCGGTGGATGTTGATCGAAACAGATGGCCATTTCATTTCACAACGAACCACACCACAAATGGGTCAAATTCGAATTCAGATAGTGGATAATCGACTTATTGCCAAATATCTAGATCATGAATCACTTACTTTTGATGTTGCTACTCACAATCCGGAACAAGTCGAGTCACATATTTGGAAAGATTCATTGCCAAGCTATCTGGTCTCGAAAGAGGTCAGTAATTGGTTTAGTGATATCCTGGGTCGAACAGTACACCTGGTGTTTATGGATCAAGATATTACGAGACCTTTGCTCAAAGAACAGTTACCAAATGATCAAGTGTTCGAAGTCAGCTTTGCCGATGGTTATCCCTATCTTCTTACAAATCAGGCCTCACTGGATGACTTGAATGAGCGGCTTGAACAGCCAATCAGCATGGATCGTTTTAGGTCAAACCTAGTCGTGAATGGATTTGAGGCATTTGCAGAGGATCACTGGAAGCGCATTAGGATTGGTGACGTGGATTTTATGGTCGTTAAGCCCTGTGCACGTTGTCAAATCACCAGAATTGATCAAAAAACGGGGATAGCTTCAAAAGAGCCCCTTAAAACATTGGCGACATACCGAAAACAAGGCGGGCAAGTCATGTTTGGAATGAATCTGGTGGCCCTGAATCAGGGGATTATTGAAGTCAATCAACCTGTCAGGATTCTAGAATAAAGATACATTTAACATATTTTGTATAGATTACTCATGATTATCATCTACAAGAATTAGCAAATGCAACTACACTTCCGAAAGTATGGGGCTGGCCCACCACTGATCATCCTCCATGGACTTTTTGGCTCCTCTGATAACTGGCATACTCTTGCTAATCGTTGGGGTAATTCATTCACTGTTTACGCACTTGATCAACGCAACCACGGAAGTTCACCCCATGAATCTGCAATGGATTATGGAGAGATGGCCCAGGATTTATCACAATTCATGGATCAACAACAGATTGACTCCTGCTACATCGTAGGACATTCCATGGGCGGAAAAGTTGCCCTGTTATTTGCCTCACTTTATCCAGAGCGTGTTTCAGGTCTTGCGGTCCTGGATATTGGTATCTCACGAGTCAGTGGAAAACATACAGATATCATTAAAGCACTCGAACGAGTCAATCCAGGAGATTATTCAGACCGAAGGGCCATTGAGTTTGAACTTGAAAAATACATTGATTACGCAGCGATTCGGCAATTTCTCATGAAGAATATTCTACGTAGAATTGACAATACTTTTTCATGGAAATTTAATCATACCGCACTTCTGGATCATTACACTGAATTAACAGCTGCTTTGGATTTGCAAGAGAGTTACCTCGGCTCCATTCTTTTTTTGCGTGGAGCACAATCCAGCTATTTGGAACCAGCGCTTGACCCTCATATTCTACAATATTTCCCTCTCGCCCAAATCACAACCATCGAGAAGGCTGGCCATTGGCTCCATGCTGAACAACCAGAACTTATTTTCACTGAAATCAGAGACTTCTTTAGAGAGGATTAAGACCCCATGCAGACAATCACCTTCACCCCAATTGGCATCATCCACAGCAGGCACAAAACAAAGGTCGGTACGCCTATTCAACCCAGCCGACTGGAACGATGCGATGGTGAAGTAGAAATCTTTCCTGAATTCATTACCGGATTACGGGATCTTGAAGGATTCTCAAAAATCTGGTTACTCTTCCATCTTCACGCCATGACAGAATTCAAGCTAGAGGTAAAACCATATTTAGACGATCAGACACGAGGCGTTTTTGCAACCCGAGCCCCCTCACGTCCCAATCCAATCGGTCTCTCGCTGGTTGACCTGATATCTATTGATGGTGGCATCATTAAGGTCAATGGCTTGGATATATTGGATGGAACCCCGCTTATCGATATCAAACCTTTCATCCCAGATGTTGATCATGTCGATGGTGTTAAGGTTGGCTGGTTAGAGGGCAAAACCCATCATTTCAAAGACCATCTTGCCGATAAACGGTTTTAAAGAGGCTCTAATTACAACTTTTGATTTAATTGTAGTATTGCATTTCACAAACAAGATCGAAAATATAGATTAGCGGGATAGATTACTAACAGGAGAACTCCCCATGATTCAGAAAGGGTCTTGCTCTCCTCAACCCTTTTGGACGACTGGTTGTCATTGGATTTGCTAGCTTGAATTTAAATCGAATCAACCCCTTGTCATGGTGGAAGACCTGGAGAGACATTCTCCGAGTTAGAATTGACGCAATGCGACAGCCTCACAGGTCGTAGGTGCAAGTCATTTGGGATACCCTTTAATGGATACCGAGCGTCTGAATCGCCTATGGAAAGACCTCTCCACGTTCACTCTGGAACATGATATCAAGCATCGGACAAGCTGAACCGAAATATGCTTTGTGGCGTGGTAAAACGTACTAATACCATTTGCACCTCCAAATGGCACTAAACTACTTCATCTTTTCCAGCTTTTCTTCACTTAATATTTAAATCATAGCTATGGTTATGCTCAAAATATGAAGTTTGAAGAGCAGAAAAATATCTTGAATTTATAGCGCCATTTGGAACTGCAAATGGTATAAATGGTTGTAAAACTTGAAAGTCACTGTCACTATGGCGCACAGAAATGCAACAAATGCGAATAAAAATGGAATTCGGTTCCATTTTTGAAAATCAGCTTTTTGCTCAAATGGTACGATTCGAGAGAATCAATATGGTTGCTCCACTCACTACGCTGAATCCTGAGATTTCGGGAAATGATACTTGGGATTGTAAATCTTTGAGTGATTAAGACACCTATAATTCACCGGCCACATCGCATATTTAATCTTATTTTGTTAAAAAGGATTGTTGTGTTTATGGATCTGAATATATTATTCCACAATATGTCAAACATAATGGGGGTGATCATTTGCTTACATTTAGGTTATTAAAGTTGTCTAGGCATTCGGAAGAGTTTGAGCATTTTTCATAATGTTAACGAATTATTCAACTATTATATTTGAAGTAGCGTGCTCGAATGAAAGGAGAATTATTATTCTTGAGGGGAAATCTTGAACGGAAAGCTATATCCCGTTGGTATTGCATGGTTAATTTTTATACCAACAATTCTCTTTGCCCAAATGAACTGGGAATGGCAGAATCCCCTACCTCAAGGTGCTGACATGTTTAGGATTATATCCTTGTCACAAGAAAATGTAACTATTACTGGATCTGGTGGCACGATGCTAAGTACATCGAATGGCGGTCAAAGTTGGAATATACAAAGGCTGCAAAATGTGGACTGGGTAAGAAAATATAGTTTCATTTCTGAACGAGAGGGTTGGATTGTCGGAGATTGGATTTCAAATGAATCTTCGGAACTGGTTGCGAAGATTTTTAAAACAGATAACGCTGGTGAGGAATGGACCGAAATTCAATCATCAATTCAAATTGATTATGCAATTTATAACATTGACGACATTGAGTTTTCTAATAGCCTCAAAGGTTTTGTTCTTGCTAATCCACCTTCCGCCTGGCCAGTAGACGAACAAAATCAACATGCGGGATTAATTTATCAAACAAATGATGGTGGCCAAAGTTGGTCTCTGATTGACATAGGAATTGAAAGGAAATTTAACCAGATTGTTTTTGTCGATAGTTTAAAAGGATTTTTACTGTCACAACCATATTACTCAAACTATGACTTCGAAACCAGTTTACTTCATTATTCTGAGGATGGTGGAAACACTTGGAACACCTCTCCAGGGCTAGGGTATGGGCGAATGCAATTCGTCAATGATAGTACTGCATGGGCTGGACATTACAGGACTATTAATGGTGGACAAAGCTGGAAATATCATGAGTTTGATTACCCTGAATTAGAGAGTCCGATTACCAAGACATTTTTCCTGGATAGTTTAGTTGGGTATGCTATTAGTCAGAAAAGGGTGCTAAAAACTCAAGATGCTGGATTCTCTTGGAACATTCTACCAGACATCCAAAGCGGTCAATTGACGGATATTCGATTTTTTGATACTGAGCATGGCTATATCTGTGGAAAAGGTGGATCAATTTTTAAAACGGATGATGGGGGTGAAAGCTGGACCAGGTTTGGTAGTGGATCAACTGAGAATCTTAATGATGTTGATTTTGTAGATTCGAATTCTGGCTGGGCTGTAGGAAATAGAGGGACAATTTTATCAACAACCAATGGTGGCATGGGATGGAACAAACAGGATATTCCCTCTGAGTGTGAATCACTACATTTTAGAGGTGTAGATTTCGAAAGCGCGCAATTAGGTTGGGCAATATGTGGGGGCTATATAATAAATACTAAGGATGGTGGACAGAACTGGTCCATCCAATTTGTCCCCGATTTGACAAATCCAGAAAAATTCAGGGACATTCATTTTACTAGTGAAAATATTGGATATGCTGTCGGCCAAGTATCTCCTTGGCCAGAAACAGGCATTATGTATCAAACTATTGATGGTGGAGAATCATGGAACAAGTTCATGGGAGGCAATCTTCCAATATTAGATGAGATCTTTTTTATAAATAGCGAGGATGGTTGGATTTGCGGTGACGGTATTATAATGTCAACTCGAGATGCTGGTAATAATTGGCATACTGAATATCTCTCCAAAAATCTTCGATATATACAATTTCGAGATCATGACAACGGGTGGGTGTCAGCCCTTGATGATGGGGCTTTTTACCACACAGAAAATGGTGGAACATCTTGGAATTATATTTCATCAGAGAATACTGCAGGACGATTTATAAATAGTTTCTTTTTTCTAAATAATTATCACGGGATTGCAACTAGCTTTTTATTTAATAACCTTTTAACAACGGAAAATGGCGGACACAATTGGGCATATAAGGAAAAATTACCCTTTTCTAGGGTAAATAGGATGGTTTTCATTGATGACAGTACTGGATGGGCTGTTGGAGATAATGGAGCCATAATCCATTTTTATAAAGGCTATTTCAATAGTAAGAACGACAGTATTCCTCAACAAGATCAATTGGGAGTTTATCCTAATCCTTTTTATGGGATAACAACCATTTACTTCCACCACCTGCCAAATTATACTGTCAATATTTCCATTTATGATATCCTCGGTAGGCATGTAGCAACTTTTACTGAAAATACGAATAGTAGTGGATCCCTTGAATATTCATGGTCACCCACAGAGTTAACAGCCGGTTTATATATAATCAATATTCACTCTTCCGAGTTGTCCCAGACAATTAAAGCGGTTTTATTAAAATAAAATTGATTGGTAGATTATCCTCATGATAATAGCACTATACCCTGAATTGATTCGTTATGATGTTCCTCCATAGCTTAACAAAATTCTCAATTACAAAACCTGATATATCAACATGTTATAACTTAAGAATTTTGGGGAATGAGAATGAAACGTTCAAACAAGAGTGTTATTGTATTATTTCTAATCATACTATTTAGTGTCTGTCTCTAAAGTCATTAAAATTACCGTAAATCCTTTGCCCTCAGGCGATTCAGCCCATTGAATTCTGTCAAAGTTCTCAGAAAAAGGGGTTTTTCTGTAAATTGGCTCAATGAGCATCC
>Ga0307989_1000081_pt1 | contig 73369 bp, 58 predicted proteins | sample EllFjometagen185_FD_203164 | JGI IMG/M metagenome (GOLD analysis project Ga0307989, IMG submission 203164) | Marine microbial communities from Ellis Fjord, Antarctic Ocean - #185 | ecosystem: Environmental > Aquatic > Marine > Unclassified | place: Southern Ocean | collected 2014-10-08 | reverse complement strand
TTTCGGGTTTAATCACCCATACAGCAAGCTCCACCATTAACGTCGCCTCCCTTAAAACCCTTACTTATAGTAACGTTGGTACCCTCGATACGGGTGCTTTTATCCTGGATCTGCCGGGACAGGGGAACATCGATAACTCTACCGGTGGTGCCATCAATATCAACGGTGGGGAACTACAGATCGACGGGTCAGGCTCCGAGATTGAAGGGGATGTAATCCTGGCGACAGGATTGCTGGATGTGAACCAGAGCAGTACCATCTCGGGTGACATGACCCATACGGGTGCTTCCACCATTGACGTGGAAAATACCATGACCCTGACCTATTCAGGGACCTCCCTTGATGTGAACGGCATCACCCTGACAGTGACAGGAACGACCCTGGGAACCCTTGCCAATACCAATGCTATTCTCATTAGTGCCGGTTCCACTCTGTTGGTCAGCCAGGCAACTGACATTACAGGTCCTGTGACCCTTGCAGGCGGAACCCTGGATATCGATGCCGACACAGACATCAGCGGGACTATTCAACATACGGCCAGTTCGACTGTCGATGTGGCTAATGGTGTGACCCTGACCTATTCAGATGGGACAGATATTGACATAGGAAATACCTTCACCCTGACAGTTACAGGGCCCGGAGGCGGAACAGGTATTATTGATAATACCGGCAAATTAGTCCTGGGAAGCGGGTCAATTTTGAGAGTGACTGATGCAACAGATATTGTCGGCCCTGTGAAACTGAACGGTGGTACCTTTGATATCGATGCTGATACCGACGTCACAACCGGACCTATAACCCATACGGCCAGTTCCATCATTGATGTGGCCAATCTGGTTACGCTGACCTATGGTGGAGCGGACATTTCAATCGGGGCCCTGACCCTGGATGTGCAGGGAACCCCCGGAACAGGTAACATAGCCAATACGAACAAATTCATCGTTAGCAGCGGTGGAACATTAAAAATAACCCACGATACAGACATTGACGGGCCCATTGAACTGGCAGGTGGAACCCTGGATGTAGCTGCTGATATAACGACTACTCCCGGGCCAATCACCCATATAGCCACCTCAACAATTGACGTGCTGACAGGAAAGACATTGACCTACGGCGGAGCTGCTGTTGATGTAGGTGGATTCGTGCTGAATCTTCCCGGCGGTGGAGATATTGCCAACACCAACCCGATCACCCTGAACGACAATGATGCCGGTTTAAACATAACCGGTGGCGGAGGGAGCATCAGCGCTGTTGAAGTTTCAACCCTGCCACAGGTAAACGGTAGAATAACCGTTGATGCAGACTATAGCGTTACAACCCTGACTGTTGACGAGCACGCCGCTATTGAATCAACAGGCGGCAATACGCTGACGATCAATACCCTGGATACCACTGCAGGAACCGACCTGACCCTGTACAGCAAGGTTTTGGCTACCAGCGGTACGACTAATGGGAATATTATTCTTTTTGGCGGTAATTTTGCGCTGAGCGGTCCGTTGACTGTAGCCGGGAACATAAGCCTTTCAGCGAACTCCACGATTGATACCGGAACCAGTGTACTGACCTATACTGGTGTGGACATCAGCATCAGCTCCTATATTCTAACGATGCTGGGGACCGGGTCTTTCGTTAATACCAATCGTATCCTTCTTGACAATGTCATCGGGGCCCTGCAGCTGAATGCTGCCGTCACCATCGGAGGACCGATCAGGCTAGCTGGTGGAACCTTGCTGGCAAATGCAGATGCTAATCTTACCGGCACCCTGGACCAGACAGCTGACTCAACCATCAATATCGACACAGGCGTTGTTCTGGATTATACCCTAGCGGCGCTGAGCCTTGCCACGCATACATTGACATTTTCCAACGATGGTACCTTCAATGGAGACATTGAACTGGGCGGCGGAACCCTGGATGTGAATGAGAATGCCATTATATCAGGTCAGATCACGCACACAGTGGCCTCCACCATTGATGTAGCCAATTTGATGACGCTGACCTACTCCAACGTCAACGACATTGGAATCGGGGCTTTAGAACTGACTGTGTCGGGTAGCGGTACCATAGACAACACCGGTGGAGTGATTAATATCAACAATGACAGCTCCTCTCTGACCCTTTCAGGCAGCGGCGGTACCATCACAGAGGTGACGATATCTGTCAATCAGGGAACCGGTTGGACCAATGTGAACGAAGACTTTACCGTCACTACCCTGAACCTTGGGGCTAATGGACGGATCATGTCGGACGGAACCGATACCCTGACAGTGGGTACCCTCAGTTCCACAGCAGGAACCCTGACCCTGAACAGTGAGCTTCAGGCCAACGGCGTAACAGGTTCAATTGTTGGCGGTATCGATCTGAACGGTGGTATCTTTGGGGTTGGTGCGGACATGACCATGACCGGTGCCATCCAGCACCTGGCTGACTCCTCCATTAATGTGGGCAGCGGCTTTGCCTTGACCTATAACGCGATAGCTGATATCAATATCGGCGCCTTTACCCTGACCCTTCCCGGTATGGGAAGTTTCGGTGGAACGGGTGATATACTCTTGAACAATGCCCTTTCAGAGGTAAACGTCACCGGAGATACGGCTACCATTACCAGTGCGGTGACAGTGAGTGCGGCAGGGGGAACCCTGAACATTGATGAAGACACCGAGATCACAGGGATCTTCAGCCAGACAGCTAATTCAGAGATTGATATTTTAGCCGGCAAGACCCTGACCTATTCCAACGGTGCGCCCATCAACTTTACGACCACCACCATGTTATTGTCAGGAGACGGGGAACTGGCCAATACAGGTACCCTGAACCTGAACAGCGCTACTGCCAATCTCCAGGCTACCGGTGCTGCAGGAACCGCTTTGATATCCGGAGCGGTTGTGCTGGCGGACGGAAATCTGCTGGTGGATCAGGACCTCACCATTTCGGGTTTGATCACCCATACAGCAAGCTCTACCATTAACGTTGCCTCCCTTAAAACCCTGACCTATACCAACCTGGGTACCCTCGATACGGGTGCTTTTATTCTGGATCTGCCGGGACAGGGGAATATTGACAACAGCACTGGTGGTGCCATCAATATCAACGGTGGTGAACTGCAGATCGACGGATCAGGCTCCGAGATTGAAGGGGATGTGATCCTGGCGACAGGATTGCTGGATGTGAACCAGGACAGTACCATCTCGGGTGACATGACCCATACGGGTGCTTCCACTATTGATGTGGAAAATACCATGACCCTGACCTATTCGGGGAACTCCCTTGATGTGAACGGGTTCACCCTGACAGTGACAGGAACGACCCTGGGAACCCTTGCCAATACCAATGCTATTCTCATTAGTGCCGGTTCCACTCTGTTGGTCAGCCAGGCGACTGACATTACAGGTCCTGTGACCCTGGCAGGCGGAACCCTGGATATCAGTGCAAACACAGACATCAGCGGGACTATTCAACATACGGCCAGTTCTACGGTGGATGTGGATGGTGCTGCAATACTTACCTACTCAAATGTTGCCAATATCGATATCGGTGATGCCAGTCTGCTTTTCTCCAATACCGGTGTCATTGACAACAGTACCGGCGGGGCCTTTAATCTGAACCACGCCAATGCCATTCTTCAGATGACTGGTGCTGCATCCGGGATTATCGGTGATGTGATACTTGCCGGTGGAACGCTGGATGTGGATCAAAGTGCAACCGTCGGAGGAGCCGGAGGCGCCATCACCGTCATTGCAAGCTCTGCAGTCGACATAGCCGATGGTATAACCCTGACATACGCCGGTGCAGATGTTGCGATCGGCTCAGGCTATACAGTTGAACTGACAGGTGGCGGATTAACCGGCATACTGGCCAATACTGGTGCCCTGAGCCTGGATAGCGGATCGACAGTGACGATTTCCGATACAACCAATATCACTGGCCCAATGATCCTCAATGGCGGAACCCTGGATGTAAACGCAGCAACAACCATCGGAGGTGCCATCACAGCCGGCGCTGATTCCACTGTTGATATCAATACTGGGATAACCCTGACCTATAGCGGTGCTGCTGTTGATATCGGCCCAAGGCGCTTAACGGTGCAGGGGACAGGAACACTTGCCAATGCAACAGCCATCAATCTCAACAGTGCTACATCAACATTTGAAATCGATTCGGCAACCACTGTCACAGGACCTATCGATCTGGGTGGTGGGATTCTGGATATCGATGCTGATGCAGATATCTCAGGTGATATTACCGTGTCAGCCATTTCTACTATTGACTTGCAGGACACGATGACCCTGGATTACACCGGGGTGGCGCTCGACCTGAATGGGAATACGCTGGCATTTATCAATACCGGTACCTTTAATGGTGCCATGGAGCTGGGAGGCGGTACCCTTGATATTGACGCCAGTTCAACTATTTCAGGTATTGTGACACATTCGGCCAGTTCAACAATCGATGTTGCTTCCGGCGAAACCCTGACCTACTCCAATGCAACGGCTGTTAACCTGGGGGCCTTTACCTTGACACTGTCAGGTGCGGGAACCGTTGCCAACAGCGGTAATCTTAACCTGAATGATGTCATTTCTGAGCTTCAAATCGACGGAGCCAGCGGTACCGTTTCAGGTCCGATTGTTCTGGCCGGAGGTGGTTTGACCGTTAACCAGGACGCAACCCTGTCAGGCCCATTAACGATGACAGCAGATGCTGACATCGTTATTGCTGATACCAAAACGCTGACCTATTCCAATGTAAGTGCTATTGCCGTCAGCGGCGGCCGGATCTTAACTTTTTCCGGAACAGGTAGCTTTGGTGGCGATCTCCAGCTGAATGGGGGTACCTTGAATGTGGACAATGACATGACCTTGACCAGCGATTGTGACATCACACATACACTGGCATCAACCATCGACATTGCAGCAGGAATGGAGCTGATATATGAAGGTACCACGCTGAATATCGGTTCACTTGACCTGAATATGACGACCGGGATTGGCAGCACCTTTACCCTGACCGATGACTTAACACTGGATCAGGTTGACAGCCGCCTGATTATGACAGGATCGGGAACATTGAACAAGGTAGCGGTGACAGCCGATTCCAATGGTATAAGCGGGATTATCGCGAACGGTGGAGACTACATTATCACCGATTTAACCGTCTCTGCCAGTCCACGCATCAATGTGGTCAGCGGAACCCTGACCATCGGCAATAACTTCACTGTTAATGCCACAGCGGTGCTGACAGTCACAGGTGCCGGAACACTGACCTTTCATGACATCATACTTAACGCAAGTCTGGACATTGATGGAACCATCCTGCTGGCTGATGATGCCACCCTGATCGTTCTGGCTGACGCCACATTCGGCTCAGGCGGTGATCTGACCTTCAAGGATGGTCTGAGTGTTGCCGATACAGCCGATCTGATTGTCCTCGACGCTGATGGGGCCTTCACACTGACATTTCAGGGTGGTATCGCCATTGCTGGAACAGGAACCGTTGAACTACAAGGTGATGAAAACCTGGTCCTGGAATACCCGACGCCTGACACAGATGTATTGGCCAAGGTATCCAACACTGGTACAGGAACACTTTCACCAACCTACGTTGAACCGATCAATACCTTTGAACTTGCTTCTGTTGGTGACATGCAGGTTGATCTTTCCTGGGTCAATCCATCCGGGGCAGATGTACTGCTCCGCCGTTCCACAACGGGTTACCCGACCTCCATCACCAATGGTACGCTCGTCAGTGATATTGGTGGAGGCGCGACCTCTTATACAGACAATGTTGGCCTGACAAATGGTGTAACCTATTACTACACTGCTTTTACCCATTCAACTGTTGATAACCACACCAACGGCAGCAATGTCGAAGGGACGCCATTCAACGGTATATCTTTCAGTACCGATGTTGCCAGTTTCACAGCCACGGTGGGTGATGGTGAAGTTTCCCTGAGCTGGGATTCGACTGATGCAGTCATCGCTGGGGCAACCGGCGTCATGATCAGGAGATCCACCACAACCTATCCGTTGGATGAAACTGATGGCGAGTTGGTATATGACGACACTGGAACATCGGTTGTTGACAGAGGACAACAGAACAGTTCGGGATACAAGGGACTTACAAACGGAACGGTATACTACTATCGAGCCTTTGCCTATGATGCCACGGATTATGCAGTAGGTGTCAATGCATTGGCAGCAGCAGCTTCCCATTCAACCGGCCTGACAGCATACTATCCTTTCAGCGGAAACGCTACTGACGGTAGCGGTCAGGGAAATCACGGTGACGTATATGGGGACACGGCAGCAACAACCGATCGCAATGGTGAAGCCAGCCAGGCCTATCTGTTCGACGGAACCGGTGATTATATTGAGATCAACAATCCGGTTGAAGACAACTTTTCGATCGCCTTCTGGTTTCAGCCGACCACAACCGCTGGAACGGCCACCGATTGGTATGCCGGCCGCGGGCTGGTTGATGCGAAGACAGGGTCCGATCAAAACGATTTCGGAGTGTCTCTGGGCGCCGGTCAGTTGATGTTTGGGACGGGTAATCCGGACACCACTATCATCGATCCATCAACATCCAGTAATGGAGAGTGGTATCAGGCTGTCGCAGTGCGAACAAAGGCCACGGGAAGTCTAAAACTGTATGTTCAAGGAGCCGAGGTCGCCAGCGGAACTGGCTCGATTAATACCTTGAATGCGCCAACGGTGATGCGAATTGCTGGATCGCCTGAGTATAACACCCTGTTTTATGATGGTAAAATTGATGAGGTCCGGATTTACGATCGCGTCCTGAACCTGACGGAAATCCAGGACCTGTACTTTTCAGGTGCTGCGACACGTGAATACCTGATTTCCACCAGTGACAGCAGCGGCAGCAACCATAGCTGCCTATTGGTCAACGTGGCCTCAGGAGATCAAAATATCAAGTGTTGGGGGGACGCTGGTTCCGGTATCCTTGGTGACGGCGGTACAACCGGTGCTGTTTCAACACCAGTTGCTGTCGATACCATCACAACAGCCATGCAGATCAGTTCCGGATTGAACCATAACTGTGCCGTTCTCAGCGATGACACGATCCAGTGCTGGGGAGAGGGTACCAATGGCAAGCTGGGCAATGGTAGTACATCGAATCAGACGTCTCCAGTAGCGGTCAGCGGCATAATCAATGCGGCACAGGTAGCCGCCGGTGGCGAGCACTCCTGCGCTGTTCTGGACAACGGTTTCAGCGGCACCGTCAAATGCTGGGGTGATGCGTCCTCCGGGCAATTGGGTAACGGCACCTCAGCAGGAACTTATTCAACACCACAACTGGTCACTGGCCTTTCAACGGCGGTCCAGGTGGACACCGGATATGATTTCACCTGCGCCTTACTGGCTGATCAAACCACTCAGTGCTGGGGGAACGGAGACAACGGAAAACTGGGGAACGGGGCCACCCTGTCACAGAACACCCCGGTACCAGCAACCGGAATTTCCAACGCCGTGCAGTTGAGCGTTGGCTATGCCCACGCCTGCGCATTGATGGATGACAATACGATTAAATGCTGGGGTGATGGCACCAATGCGCGAATGGGTAATGGCACTTCAAATCTCATCAACCACACAGCAACCACCGTCAGTGGCATTACCAATGCCATTCAGGTCGTGGCCGGTTATGCACACAGTTGTGCCCTGCTGAGTGATGCGACAATGAAATGCTGGGGATTTAATGACAAGGGACAGTTGGGTGATCTGGGAACAACCACCCAGGACTCACCAGTGGCTGTCAGCGGTGTTACAGCAGCAACAAGCGTCACAGTGGGTGGTAGTACCACCTGCGCCATTCTCAGTGATGGGACAGCAGAATGCTGGGGCGAAGGGTTGACCGGTGAGCTGGGTAATACGGGTACTTCCGACAGCAACACCCCGCAAACGGTTGATAACACTGCTTTGGACAACAGCGCGAAACAGTAGAAAGCTCACCTGGAATAAGGGACGGAGCAGCCATGCTCCGTCAATTCCTACCACTCCATATCTTCGTTGAAGTAGGTGCCGCTCTTTCCACCGGTCTTTTTATAGAGACCGGTTTTCATGATCTTAATGCCTTTGTCCACCGCCTTGCACATATCATAGAACGTCAGGGCCGCGATGGATGCGGCAACCATTGCCTCCATCTCTATGCCCGTTTTGGCTGTTGTATGGGCTTCCGACTGGACACGAACCTCGCAACTCTCCGTCAGCAATTCCATCTGAATATCGACATAATCCACCGCAAGCGGGTGACACATGGGGATCAGGGTCCCGGTTTGTTTTGCCGCCAGAATACCAGCTGTTTTCGCTACGGTAAAGGCATCTCCTTTGGCCAGGTTTCCAGCTTCCAGGATCTCCACAAGTTCAGCACTGATCTTGAGGGTGCTGCGGGCGATGGCAATCCGTTCTGTGACCGTTTTGGCCCCAACGTTCACCATTTTGGCTTTTCCTTCGGTATCAAAATGACTGAGTTCTTTTTCCATGATATTATCTACACCTAAATTTAAGAAAATTATTGTTACGGCTGCTCCAGGAACCTTCTTCTCCAGCCTGAACCGGTCTACAGGAACACTTTTGTTACCTGAAACTGGATGCCGGGTCGAAGCCTGGCATGACGAGGCGTGACTTAAACTTGTTATAAAAGACTACTACGAGCTGTTTTCAATTAATAAAAAGCTCTAACTCTTCTATGGAAAGCGGTTTCGCAGATTCGTGGAGGTATTCCAATGCCTGTCGCTGCTTGCGGCTCCAGGTGGAGATCGCTTTTTTGTTTTCCGGCGGATCCGGCAGGGTAATCAACAATTCCGGCTGTGAGGTGGCTTTTTTGCGATAGGTTTCAATGGTTGCCAGACCCTCAAAAAATCGACCGAATACAAGTTGTAGTTCGGAATAGGTCTGCTCCATCATCTGCTTCTGGTCTATCCGGCGAAAATGTCCCCAGCAGGGAACTGATTGATTAATCACCTGCCGCAGTGGTACCTGTTTCTCCCCCTGGAGCCATAGTCGATTCAATATATGAAAAAACTGCTGGTAATAAAGCGACTTCTGGATGTTTTCAACGCTCCGCAACCTGTTGTCGTGCAGAAATCCTGGTATGAGATCAGGATCATACTCAAGTTGAGACAGCCTGAATTCCAGACGCGGATTCTCAAAATCCCCACAACCGAATTGAATCTGCTCTGAGCTGAGAACCAATAGCGGTGTTTTGAGTTGTTTTTCGAGCAGCAGCCTGGACAGACGAGCCTGCTGTTTTTCGCAGGTAATCAGGATCTGTTGATAGACGACCTGCCTGAAGCTGGACCGCAGCGATTTGACAATTGCCGGTTTAAGCGCCCCCCTGACCTGCAGGTTGTCAACTGTCTCGTCAACAGGACAGAAAACCACACACTCATTTCTGTTCGCAACCATCACCATCAGCATGTTCTGATCTGAGTTGGCCGGATAAAATGTCCGCATGAAAAACGACCACCCTTTACGCTTCGGGAAGACAGCACCGGGCTGATCGCTGACCTGGGAAAAAATCCAGTTGGTCAGATGCATGGCAGAGCAGGAGTATTCAAACATAGGACTGTTTTATCCCGTGATATCCAAAGGGTTAATGGTTCCAGCTTTCAAGGCTGGCGCTAACCTGTCTTCTCAGAAAGCGTTCGATTTTATCGTATAGGGGAATCGCTCGCCGATCTCTGATAAAAATTCGAATCAGACGTTCAGAAACCTCGAATTCGATCTGTTCAGTTGTCTGGATGTCGGTTGATTTAACCAGCCACAACTTTCTGGAAATGCGCTCGGGAATTCCCAGGAATGGCAGGTCCCGGCTTCCATTTGTCAGGTACCGAATCAGCCCATCCATTTTCTCCACCGCAAAGGGAAGCTCAATCTCCACTGCCGTGCCCATCATTTCCATCAACTGTTCCCGGGGATGCTCCTCCCACTGGGCCAGGAAATGGCGGGTCAGGGTCTGGTATTTTTTGGTGAGCAAATCCAGGACATACGTGACCACTTCGATAAAACTCGAAAGGCGACAGGCATCAGTCCGAACGGTTCCTTCCGAGTGAAGTGTGATACTGCCCTGGGCACCATCCGTCAAAAAACCAGTCAGGACACATAGGTTCAGGTAGCCAGAAAACCGTTCACTGTATTCACTGAAGGTCTGGTGAACCAGATCCCCTTTCAGTTGTCCCTTGACAATGACCGGCTGTAGGAACATCGTTGGAGATTGCTCAAAATAGTACTCAACACCAATCACCTTCTCAAATACGTCAATTATTCGAAACAGCATATCCGAATCGATAAAACACGGATGAAGCAGAGGGTTCTGCACCAGCTGCTGGTTCACCCTGGCGCATTTTCTAATATCACCGAAATAGTAAACAATTGCCAACAGATCATCCCTCAGATCGATAATAGCCTGAACCTGTCGTTGCTCGCCCTTTCCTTTAGACTCTAGAACGGCAAACTGCCCGTCATCGTCAAGGCTGAATTGAATACCCAGATCGGCAGAGATGTCAATCAGAAGCAGGTGATGCCGGTTCCATTCGTCCAGCTCCCAATATTCATCAGGAAAGCTCTTATAAAGGAACTGAACCATGTGGTTGTTGCCACCGGGTTGAAGGAAGGAGTAATCATCCTCACGAAAATGGCCTGGCCCGAACTGTTGCCTGATCCGCTCTTTTAATTCCACCGGAACACTCATTCATCCCTCATAGGTTAACACTACCTGAATAATGGCTCTCACGGTTTTTAAAGACCGGATACGCATCTGCTGGAATCCGTTTCTTTCAGATGATCAATCCCGCCCTGATCGGTTGCATCAGGTTACTGATGCCTTCTCTGAGAAAAAAGGTGATCAGGGCCAGAACCAGTGGTGACAGATCAATTCGCGCGCGGGGAAGTACTCGCTGCAGAGGAGTGATAAAAGGGTCAATCAGATACATGATGGAACGCATAATGGGATTATTCAGCGGCGGATTGACCAGTGTAAAAACAAACCAGATAACCGACAGAAAAAAGATAAACCCAACGATATTTGAAACAATATACAGGCTGCCAAAGATCAGATAAAAGACGATGTTCTTCAACATGGCATCCAGGGCTATGCTCCCGCCAGCAGCTCCACCCATGGTCCTGATAATTCCAGGCAAGGTGATTTCACCAAAGAGCACCAGCATCAAGGCCAGGATTGGCGCAAATGCAACATATTTATTGGGTAATCGCTGCCCGACCCATTTCCAGAGAGGCATCGTCGTTCTGTTGATCAGTGAGACGATAGCATTATTTGGATCGGCGTTTATCCAGCTCAACACAAATGCGGCAATGTGCATCCAGGAGTAAACTTTCAAAACCCACCCGGTCAAGGACGCGAGGTTGAGAATATATTCGGTCATAATGTGTTTGTATTTAAAACAGTATATAGGTTTCGGCGGAGAATTCCTCCTGTTCAGCTTACAATGGTATCAAATACCCGTTACTTCCGTCAAAAGCCGATCAAAAGTGTCATTTTTACATTTGATAACAGGGTGTTGTGAAAATAGAAACTTTCAAGAGGGGGTCGCCCGTCAGATTGACGGGCCATTGGGGCTGGACATTGAAAAAAGCGGTAGCAGATTATTCAGACCGAATTATTCAAATTCGCTGGTTGCCGGTGGAACGTAGACTTTTTTGGATATCTTGATGGCCTGGTTACCCTTGTAACTTCCCTGGAATCCTTTGAATTTTGCAACACCTTCGATCCGGACATCCAGAGGCATATTACACTCCTGGTCCAACTGAACGATATCACCCACCTTCAGTTTCAGGAACTCCCTCACCGTCATATCAGAGTTCCCCAATTGAACCAGCAAGTTAACAGATGCATGCTTGATGTTTTCCCGGAAGCGATTCCCCCATACATTATCCTCTTCCCCCTGGTCCGACTGAAAACCGGAGTCCAGCTTGCTTCGAATGGGTTCGATCATCGAATAGGGAATACAGACAGTCAGAGTCATGGGGGCCTTACCCATCTCGACGTCAAAGGTAATAACCACTACCACTTCACTCTGTGGTACAATTGCCACAAACTGGGGATTAATTTCAGTTCGTTGATAGGAAATCTGGACAGGAAATACCGGCCGCCATGCTGTCTGCATATCTTCCAGAGCGGAGATCACCACCCTCTTCACAAGGCGCTGTTCTATGGGGGTAAAGTCCCGGCCTTCAGCCTTTACCTCGAGTTCCCCGGTTCCACCATAAAAAATATCGACCAGGTTAAAAACCAGCCTCGTTTCCAGAACCATGATGGCAGTTCCCCGCAAGGGGTTCATGCGGAACAGATTCAGTGATGAGGGTACCGGGAGGGTTTTCAGAAATTCACCGAATTTTATCAGCTCAGTTGAACGCACGCTGATATCCACCGGTTTACGAAGCGCTCCAGAGAGGGTAATACGGAACATTCGAACGAAGCGGTCGTGGATAATCTCCAGGGTAGGCATCCGACCCCGTATGATTCGATCCTGACTGGTAAGATCATACGGGATGACGGCATTATCATCGATATCGGGCATATCGAAGTCGTCATCCATATCTCCGCCTTCAATGCCCTTCAATAACGCGTCTACTTCGTTTTGAGATAGTACCTGTGACATTTTTCCGTCCCCTATATCATTGCGTTTGGTTACAGCCAATCCGGGTGCAATCGTCTAAAAGCCCGAATAATGCTACTTTCAACCCTTCTGTCGTGATCTGGCTAGCAGAATGTATCGAACAGACAGGTGCTTTGATATCTTAATGCAAAGGGAATTCCAATAACGAAAAAAATTAACTCATTAATGAATGCCAGATCTCTTCATCGACTTCATCAAAGAATTTACAGCCGATTTTATATTTTCCGTTAAAATCTACAACCCGGGCAACCTCGAATTCAAAGTCCAGTACAGACATATCCTGTTCAATGGGGTCCTTGATGGAAGCCGTCAATGAAATCCCGACATCAAACTCCGTATCACTGATAAAACTCAAACCACCTGCTGAATAGTCAAACAACGGATAGATGATCTCGCCATCTCCATCAACAAGGCTGATGTTGCCGTTTGCGATATACCTTTTGTGCTTTCTGATCTTGGAGTAGTACTCCTCCGACAGTTCGTCATCCTCGTCAGGGGGAAGCACTTCCATATCTTCAGCTTCCAGATCCTCTAGGTCATCTATGTCATCAATGTCGTCTAAATCATCAATGTCGTCTAAATCATCGAAGTCGTCTATATCGTCTGTATCATCTATATCATCCGTCGGCATTGATTCCAGATCTTCCGAGAAAAACCCGCCGGAGGGCTCTTCCATTTCCATGGATTCAGAATATTCATCAGATCCGGTTATCGCCTCTTCGTCATCCATAAACGTAATGATTACGTTCGTTCGTTCCTTGATGTTGAGCGGCTCCAACAGGTGAATCGTGTTCTGTTTGAATACTCCTTTTATTGAAAACATTGATATCCCCGATTCAGTTATTTCTGTTTACCAGAAGAGCAAATGGAGTAAAATGGCATGAACTCTTGACTTTGAAAATAGCCACTTTTTACCATTTCGTAAAAGAAATTTTTTGTTTTATTGGCGATAACTGAGTAAAAGCCACTATTTTCATCATCCATGTGGATATTACACATCCTAACTAACTGTTTTTTTTATGAGTGGCGCTTTTTTCTAAAATACCTCAAACCGAGACTGGATGTATCCGAAAATGGTTTCCTGATTGAATTTTATCATATTTCCATCATTATCTCACTTTCGTCCACCCAACTCAACCAGATGAACTCCGGCATGAACTGTTTTCTGTCCAGACCCGTCAACATGACATTCATTCCGGTTGCGTAATTTACAACACGATTGGTTTTTCTTCCGATCACCTGCTGGTTTCGCTCATCATAATCATATGAATCATCTCCAATGGATGCAAAGCGCACAAAACCCTCCACATAAGGCTCGGGCATCTCAACAAACAGCCCTTTCCAATGTAACCCGGACACCCTCACTTGTACAATATCCCCTATCTGATCCCCAACGAAAACCATCTTCTTGAATTTAAATGCCATTCTCTCCGCTTTTGTCGCCTGCCGTTCCCGGGCAGAAAGATCAAGCGCCATCCGCTCCAGGATTTTTGAACCTTTATACCCTTTTAATGTTGCCTTCACACCACGATGAACAATCAAATCGGGGTAGCGTCGGATCGGTGAGGTAAAATGACAGTAGTGCGTAGCTGCTAATCCAAAGTGTCCTTCTCTTCGAATCTGGTATCCAGCCAGAGACATGGTTCTCAGGGTGCTGTGCTCAAGGAGAACCCGATCGGGGTGGTTCCTGCATTTTCTCAACGCCCGGTTAAAGTCCGCCCCCTCCATCAGCCCGGATATTTTAAGGCCGCTGTTCCAGAAAAGGCGTTTCAGGTCGCTCACCTTTTCAGGTTGTGGTGGTGGGTGGTTTCGCCACATAATGGGTATCGCACCCTTGTCACAAAACCGAGCTACCGCTTCGTTGGCTTCAAGCATAAACTGCTCAATAACACGCATGGCCTTCGTTTGATAGCTTTTCCCGATTCCCGAAACCCGGTTGTCTGTATCAAAGGCAAAGGTGGTTTCCGGCATTTGAAAATCGACCGCTCCCCGTTTTCGCCTTCTCTTTTCAAGTATTTCCGCAATTTCACGGCAGATCGTCAGTAGTGACGCTAGTTGATCGTTATTTTTTCCCTTGATCGATCCGTCCTGAAAGAAAGCATCCACCTGCTCATAGGTCAACCGCTTATTTATTCGGTTGATACTTTCGTAAATGTCCGCAGCGAGAACCTTTCCCGAAGAATCAACCAGGATTTCGCAGGTCACTGTCTTTCGATTCACACCGGCTTTCAGACTGCACAGCCCGTTACTCAAAGCAGGTGGCAACATCGGGATTGCCTTGCCGGGAAGATAGGTGCTGGTCCCCCTTTTCAAGGCCTCTGCATCGATCCTGGACCCTGGTTTGACATATGCGGCTACATCAGCAATGGAGACCCAAATCCGGTAATTGTTGCCTGTTGCTTCTGCGTAGATGGCATCATCGAAGTCTCTGGCATCGGCACCATCAATGGTAACGAAAGGAAGATGTCTCAAATCCCGACGATTTTCTGCAGGGACAAGGCGAACAGTCGATGGTAAGTCGGACGCCTCTTTCAGCGCCTGTCGGGAAAAGATCACCGGAATCCGGTTTTCTGACAGAATTTGCCCGATAATGGACTCCAGGGCAGCATCACTGGAGATGGATTCATCAATGCGTCCCTCCGGCACACCACCGCTGTTACCACCGTTTGTGATATCGAGAAACACGTCCCGCTCCCTTCTTTGTGACCTCAGGCTGCGGCCTGCCACTCTAAATCGCTTTGGAAAACAGCGATTTTGTGGTTTGAAAAACCACTGTCCACTGCCTCCTTGCTCCAATCGTCCCTTGAGCAGGGTAATAGAGCGGTCCAACAGTTCCAATGGCAGAGCGATATCCACCCCACCGCGATTTTTTTTCAGCGAAAACCGAAGCCGGTCCCCATGAAGCAACCATCGCCCCTCTTCTGGTGCCAGGGGATAGCGTTCTGCGTTGTGAAGTGCCAGTATTTCAGGTTTTCCCTTTTGATTGAGGAAGATTCCTTCAGGAAAGCGGGTTGTTTTTCGGCTCTTTTTCCCCGGTCGATCAGCTTTTTTCTTGTTTTGAAATTCTGTGTGGAAACGGCTGGATCGATCCTTGAGAAAGTAGTGATTGTCTTTTTTGAAGCAGAGGTTTTTCTCGGAAAGTTTTTTCAGAGATTTTCGCAGCTGGGCTTTTTTCTTCATGCGCTGGTTCAGGGCCAGCAGAAGTTCCTTGGCGGTCAGCCCATCATCGCCTAAGGCAAGCAGTACCTGGTATACGCTTTTTTCTGAAATATTCATCGCCGACCTGACCTGTGGTTAGATTCTTCAACCTGACCTGCATTGACACACCGGCGTTTGATGGTTCTTTTCCTCGTAACATAACTGCGGAAACGGATGATTCCCGATTGATTCCGAACGCCGGTTAATTCTCTGTCGTTAACCATTCAATTCCCATAGGGCGCAATGCCATCAGACTTCCTTCCAATACCAGCGTGCGGGAATAGCCAACGCTGTCCAGAAAAACCTGGACCTCATAAGATCGAGTACCGGCACCACAAACCAGGATCAACTCCTTATCCTGGGGTAGTTCCTTGTAGCGGGCTCTGGCTTCGGGGTATGGTAACGATGTCCACAAGTCTTTAAATCGATTGACCTCATTAATCGAATCGGAAACCGAGCGCACATCCACAACAAGTCGTTCAGGATGGGATGAAGGATTTTCAACCCAATCGAGGAAATCCAGCAGGGACAAGGAGCGGAATCGCCCATCTGCCTTATTATCCGCAACGTTGGCAACGACGTTCAATGCATCAAGAGCGGTCGCAAACGGAGGGGCATAGGCCATTTCAAGCACACTGAAGTCTTCAATGACCGCCTTATTGGTCAGCAACCCTGCAGAGGCATTGATCCGGGCCAGAATACTGTCACCCATCACGCTTAAGCCCTGGACACCCAGGACGCGTCTGCTTTTTTTGTCAAACACCATCCCCAGTACAATATCTTCGTGACCCTGGATAAAGTGGGCCCGATCTGACTGAACGATGAGACTCATATCAGCATCAAAGCCTGCTGCACGGGCGGCAGCAAGCGTTAAGCCGGTTGTACCTACGCAGACATTGAAGGCTTTCATGATGAAACTACCCACAACCCCATCAAAGCGGCTGTAGATACCGGCCAGGTTATCTGCCAGAATTCTACCCTGGCGGTTTGCCAGTGATCCAAGTGGTGTAAAGGATTTTTTACCCGTGATGATATTTGTCGTTTCAATACAGTCACCGGCCGCATAAATATTCGGGTCTGAGGTCTGCAAGCGATGGTCAACAATAATCCCACCCCGGGGAGAAACCAGCAGGCCGGCCTCTCGAGCCAGTTCATCGCGAGGACGCACCCCTGCTGAAATTAGTACCAGTTCTGCCTCCAGAACGCGTTTGTTTGTAACAACCCGTGCCACAATACCATTTTCATCGGCTTCCAGTGCTGTAACGCCTTCAGAGGTGTAAACATCGATGTTGTTCTCGGTCAGGTGATGCTTGAGCATCATCTCGATGGGTTTTTCAATGAAGTTTGGCAGGAGTTGCGGCATGAATTCGATGATGGAGGTTTCAAGTCCCCACATATCCTCCAGTCCCTCTGCCATTTCAATACCTATAGCGCCTCCGCCAATTATAACGGCCTTTTTAGCATCACTTTCCTTGAGATATGTTTGCAGCTCGATCGCACTTTTCAGGCTACCCAGCGTAAAAACGCCCTGCAGGTCAGCTCCCTTAATCGGGGGAATCATAGGCTTGCTGCCCATAGCCAGTACCAGCTTGTCATAAGGGATTGTCTCTTCAGTATCTGTCAGCAGGTTTTTCAGGTACAGGATTTTTGATTCTCGATCGATACGGGTCGCCCGCATATTGGTTTTTACGTCAACACCCTTGGCCTCAGCAAAAAAGGCTTCATCTCTAACCACATCAAAACTGGTCGATCGAAGTGCATCAGCATCTGCCACATCACCGCTGATAAAATAGGGAATGCCACATCCTCCATATGAAATCAGATAATCCTGATCGATAATGGTTACCTGAGTGTCGGGCTTGAGTCGTTTTAAATGACAGGCTGTTTTGGGTCCGGCAGCTACACCACCTACAATCACTACTTTTTCCATGTTTCTCTCTAAGAATGGTTGGTTGGTTCAATATTGAAAACCGAGTCCTCTGGTCCCGGATTCTTCAAAACAAGCGGGGCTCATTATAAGGGCTGATACAACAGAATCAATTAAGGAAAAAGCGATTGTTCAGTTAGTGCTGCCGCATCTGTCACTTATCCTTGACGAAAGGCATGGATAATATTGTCGATTTGTTCTTCGACGTATGTCACAGTCGACTGTGCTTCATTGTGACTGAAGGTTTTTACACTTTTTGCCAGTTCCATGACCTGGTCTTCATCAATGCCGGTTGTTTTGTTGATATAAAAGGAATCGATTTCACCATCTTCCAATAACAGGCCACATCCGCTGAACACGCCCAGGAAATCATCTCCCAGATAAATGGGAACAACCAGTTTGACAAACCCTGCATCGCACTCTTCAATGATGCTTTTTCGACTTTTTTTTGCCATAGCAGCAACATTCGAATGGGCGACAGCGCAGATAAATGTCTGCCCATTCTCATTGCCTTTGATGACCGGGCATAACTCATTTGCCCAGTTTCTGTTCGTGGCGATTCGTGAACCTTCAGGGTTAAAGACACAGACATTCAGCCCTGTTTTCTGGTACACGTCTTCCTCCAGCGCCATCCAGTTTTCTAGAGGCGTAATATCAATAAGTTCCATTTCATCTCCTTGAATGAAACCGTCAATAAATTGGCGTAGTGAATTTTGTTACGATTAAGTTCGTGTCAAAAGAATCCGTCCTTTTGCACTTGCTGATACTTTAAAGCTTAGCACCAGGCAGGGTCTATTTCAACCAGCGGGATATTGGAAAGTAGAGGATAATCAATGATTGTATGATTGCAGGAAACAGCTACTTATTTTCCAATTCCTGTTTCCTGCTGTATCATCATCCGGGTATTACCCCGTAATCCTTCAGCTTTTCTGCTTAGGTTTGCGGCGACTTTTCTTTTTCTTATCCCGACGGGTATACAGAGCCAGAAAATCATCACGAAACGAGGCAAATCGATTCTCTTCAATCGCATCCCGGATACGCCGCATCAGATCAAGATAAAAGTGAACGTTATGGATGGATGTCAGAATCGACCCCAGAATCTCGTTGCCGGCAAAAAGGTGGTTCAGGTAGGCTCGGCTGAAGTTGCGGCAAGTGTAGCACTGGCAGTTGGTATCCACAGGAAATTTGTCGGTGCGGAATTCCCGGTTGGATATCCGCAGCTTTCCAACATTGGTAAAAAGCGTCGCTGAGCGGGCATATTTGGTGGGAATAATACAATCCATCATATCAACCCCCCGTTCAACAGCCGCAAATATATCTTCAGGAAGGCCGATTCCCATAACGTACCGGGGTTTATCGTCCGGTAACCATGGAGTGGTAAAATCGAGCACCCGATTCATGTTTTCAATACCCTCCCCAACAGAAAGCCCGCCCATGGCATAACCCGGAAAATCGATATCTACGAGAGCCAGGATACTCTCTTTGCGCAGGTCCTCGAACAGAGCACCCTGGCTGATACCGAAAAGAGCCTGGTCTTCTCTTGTGTGGGCTTTTTTGCAGCGGGCAGCCCAGGCAAGTGTTCGCTTCAGAGATTTTTTGGCGTAGTCATGTGTGGTCGGATACTCAACGCACTCGTCAAACGCCATGATAATGTCTGCGCCCAGCTGGTTCTGGATATGGATGGATACTTCCGGCGTCAATCGAAAGGGCTCACCACTTTTCTGGTATTTGAAGGTCACCCCATCATCATCCACGGTCTTCCCGGGTAGAGAAAATACCTGGAATCCCCCGGAATCAGTCAGAACAGGCCCGTCCCATCCCATGAACTTATGCAGTCCTCCCAGCTTCTCTACCAGGTCAGCCCCCGGCTGATTCTGGAGATGGTATGTATTGGAAAGCATGATCTGGGCACCTGCCTCTTTCAACTGCACCATTGTCATGGCCTTCATGGCAGCAGCCGTTCCCACCGGCATAAAAATGGGCGTTTCCACAATTCCATGGGGTGTCGAAAAGCGGCCCCTGCGTGCTCCTGACGGGTCTTTTCCCAGCAGGTTGAATGAAAAACGGTTCGAATTCATATCAGTGGCTTGTTCTTTTATAAGGGTCATTTTTCCTGTTCTACTCTCTTTCCGGGAGGTTAAAGTGGCTGTAAAGGTCTCCGGTCAAAGAGAGCAGTGCGATAAAATTCTGTTCATTTTTAACCCGAACCAGGACATCCAGGTAGCGAGCGCTGGTGTAATTCTGCTGCGCCTGAGACACGTTATACCCGGTGCTTTTTCCAATTTTCAGTTTTTCAATCTCCTTGTCCAGCAGGTCTTTTGCCAGCTCTTTTGACAGAATAGCGTTTTTTTCCTCTTCCAGACCGAAGCGCAGGTTCCTCAAAATGGTCTGCAGGTTAATCGTCAATTGCGATTTTGCGTCCTGTCGCTGCAGCTCTATCTGGCTGCGCTTGATCTTCGCCTGGGCAATACGTTTGGGGGTAATATTGTCAAACAGTGGGACTGTCCATGATAGCCCAACGGCGTATCCCTGCAGCGGTTCATTGTCGAATACCTGCAAAGATTCACTGCTGGTGGCACCATAACCGGAAAGATTATACTGGAGACTCAGGTCCAGATTTGTCCGGTCCAGGTTTTCAGCTTCCATGAGATCAACACTGTTTGCCTTGATGGAGGCCGTCAAAAGCTTGATCTGCACACTGTTGGCATAGCTTTTCTCAAGCAGTTTCGCAGGGTCCAGCTGTTCCTTGTGTATGGTCGGGCTATCAGCCGGTTTAAAACCGAAAGAAACATTTTCCAGGTTCAACGCCACCCGAATCTGATCTTCAATCTCCTGTTCGTTGATTTTTGCAGACAGCAGGCTCTGCCGATTGTTGGCCAGTTGCGTTTCTGCTTCCTTAAGGTCCGTGTAGTTCAAGATACCCACGTCAACCCTGGCGCCAGTTTCCTCTACCAGGAGGGCGGACAGCTTGACCGCCTCTTCCAGGCTGTTGATATTCTCCCGAACCCCCACCAGTGTCCAGTAGGTTTTCGCCACTGATTCCAACAGTGACAACTCTGTCTGGTCAGTGGAGAGTTGACTCTGCTCAAAGCCAACCTCAGCCCGAATTTCGTTGGACCGGTTCACCTCGCCGAAGTCCTGGAACAACGGAACCGACATGCCTACACTGAGGGTTGCCGATTCGAGGGGATCATCCGTGGGTTCGCCGCCGGAGAGGGTATCCTCCTTGGTTGTCTTTGTGTAAGTTTTTGTCTGTTGTGTCGTTTTCTCCAGGGAAGTGGAGAAGGTCATACCCAGCTTGTTTTTCTTGCTCCATGTGGCCGAAATTAGTGTTTGATCTGTCGAAATCGCCTTCAGATAGTAGGGCACGGGCAATGTAGAGGACTCCTGCAGGTTAGTAGATGACAATGAGGCTGCCCTCACCTGTTGAATGGTTGTGGTCAGGTACGGTTGGGTGGGTTGTTCAGCCAGTGCTAGCTGGGAAAGGGCCGCCTGTTCTCCCATCAGGCTTGATTTCAGCGTAATGCTCCGACTCTTGACCAGCTTCAGGATGTCGCCCAGTGATATTTCAAGCAGTTGTCGCCCACGTTCTGAAACCAGGCGCGAGCGGCTATATATTTCAGGTTCCTCTTCCTGAAACTGCTTCAACAGTTTTTTATCCGATTCAGTCATGCCCCACAAGGTCATGGGGGTGGCTATCAGAATCCCCAGAATCAGGACCCAATTTCGGATGCGACTTTTAATGGTAATATTCTGAAATTTTTGATTATTCATTTGACTATTCAGGACCATTTTTTTCATACCTCTTCATTCGAGTCAACGATCTCTGTCCAATTATGCATGGTTCACAACAAGGAATTGCTATCTGGAGAGATACCGACATCTCTCATATATACATCTTTGTTCCCGTGTCTGTCATAGACACTCCGTCCAGGTTTCTGTTTTTGCCTCGGTGTGACCAGTGTCTCCGTGGTGAATGCCTTTTCAACCAAAACAGGGTGGCATGACACTATAATTCTCCGTAAAACCGGACCATTCTGGCAAGGGCATTTTATATACATTTATTGACCCCGATTGTAAAAAAGCCTCTATTAAATCAGCTTTCTTTACATCCTCCTCCCGGAACTGTGCAGGGATCATGCAGACTGACCGCTCAGGGGGATGGTATTGACATGTCCCTGATAAATCCGCCATGCTTTTTTAGCATGCGAGTTGCCAAACTCCGGTGCCATCAATAGAACACACTGGTCCAGGTATCAGACTATCGTATCCGGTTGCCAGTCCTTTAACAACGATCAAAACCAGAATATGGCCAAAGGAGTCCTGATATTTGACTGTGACGGGGTACTGGTCGATAGCGAGCCTATTGCCAGCCGCATCCTTGCAGAGGAACTGACACGAATCGGACTGACCACCAGCTATGAGGAGACTATCCAGTGGTATATGGGAAAATCGGACGAGGACTGTCTCAGGCAGATAACCGACCGGTTGGGGCATTCACCTCCTCCCGACCTGATGGCTAACTACTTGTTTCGCACGGAACAGGCGTTTGCCCGGAAGTTGAAAGCAATCGACGGCGTCCGCTCCTGCCTGGAACAATTAAACGGTCCTAAATGCGTCGGGTCGAGCGGCAGCCACCAGAAGATCCGCAATTCCCTGCATCAGACAAACCTCGAGCATTTCTTCAACGGGCACTTCTTCAGCTCGGCTGATGTCAAAAGAGGAAAACCCCACCCTGATCTGTTTCTATTTGCAGCGGAAAAGATGGGCGCATCACCTGATAACTGTGTGGTGATTGAGGACTCGGTACCGGGAGTGACAGCCGCTGCCGCTGCCGGGATGAGGGTCTGTGGATATGCAGCCCTGACATCTGCTGAAAAGCTGCAGGCGGCTGGTGCAGAAACCTTCACACGGATGAAAGACCTGCCGAAACTCCTTTCTGACTTCCCTTAGGGTCAGCATTCGGATTTGTAAGAGGAAATACCGGCAGACTATTCGGCCATGAGATTGGTTATTTTTCTGACCAGGTCCTGGGCTGACTCGGTGTATATGTGAGCTTTCGTCACATCCAGCTTGGCCACCTGTTGCATTGCTTTCAGGCTGTTCTGCAACATGTCCTTCTGCTCCTGTGCCTCGTATGAACCGAACGTCAATATGGCAACCCGACTGAGGTAAAAATAGGGATCCGCTTCAAAACTCTGCCTGATGGGCTGATTTGATATCCGGTTGAGATTTTTGTTACAGTCCGCAAAAATCTGCCGGCCCATGGCCTGCTTCCGGCTCTCATTCCCCTCATGGATCGCGATATTGAGCTGCGTGAATGAACGGGTCAGCAGCACAGAGCTTTTTCTGAGAAGGAGTGCGTCTGTACTTTCCGGAACCATCTGCATAATGCTGTCCACCAGGGGATATAAAATCGGAATGCGGGCAAACAGATCAGCGAGAGCCAGGGTGTAAACCAGCGTCTGTCTCGCTTCTGCCGGACCGCAAATGGCCTTGAAGTCATTCTCCTCCATTTTTTTCCCGGCGGCCTGAATGTCCAGAAAACCCCATGGAACTGTATAACTGGAAGACTTGAATTTCCCCTTAACCTGGTTCAAGACCTTCCCCACCCTGGCTTTCTCGTCCAGTAACCCTTCACAGGTTTTAAGGGCGGCTGTCAAATCGTTTCGGGAATCCCGGTGACTAGTTCCTTCCCGCAAGGTTTTAAAAGTGGCTAATTGAAGCCGCTTGATTTTTGAAAGGTAATCGAAATAGATATGGAAGAAGTTTTCGCAGTTATAGAGGCTGATGCCGTCATTTATCAATACGGAAGCTGCATCTTTTGTCGCCATCCTCATCCCTTCCAGCTTGTTTTTGCGGTTGGAAGTGCTCAGCACCAGACGGTAGGTACATAGTGCAGAGAGCATGGTCAGGGCATTATTCTTTGCATATTTCTTACTGAGCATCTGAATTTTGACCCGCGCCCTTCCCGGTGCTGTTTCAGCTTCCTGCCTCAGAGTGCTCAGTTCCTCTTCTGTCAGATCCTTTTTCTTAAAAATACCCAGGAGACTTTTACGTCCCCTTTGTGCACGTCCTTCATCTATCTGCCAGAAGGCATCCTTTCCAGGTAAAGGTAGGTTCTGGGCCATCTTGATGTCTTCCAGCAACCTTGCGTCAGACTGTCCCCCTGACTTACCAGCCGGACTTTTCTGACCCTGTGCTGCGCCAGCTCCATTTTTGCCTGGACTTTTCCCGGTTGCTGCTGGTTTTTCGCTCATAAATGACAATTCCTGTGCTGTTATCAGGGAAATGGTTAACGTAAAAATTCGTTTTTGGGAAATGCCCGACAGCCTTCTTTTCCGAGGCTGTCATACTCCTGTTGATCCCATAACGATGGGTCTCCGATGAACTGTCTGTCATCACCGAACAACATCACGTACATCTCACAATGCGATTTCTGATCTTTGATTGCTGTTTCTGCCAGTAGTCTGCGCTTCAAATCCAGCATTGAGGTGGTTTGATTCGACATCTGAATCCCCCTGTCTTTCGGGGTATCGAGAACGAGATAGCTGCCACCATCTGTCACCCACGGTTTCCAGAGCGGTTGTCGATCTCCTCGCCCATTTCCCGGAGATCCCGAATGGGCAAATTCAGCCCAATAGGCGGTCATACTCCCGGAAAGCGCATCCCAACCCGGTTTGTTCTTATCATTATAGATCATTTTCATGCTGCTGATAATCTTCTGGCTGCCAAACACAAAAGGCACTTCCAGCATGTGGGCTGCCCCAAGAAGGAAGGAAAAATCTGTTCCCAGCAGGGTAGGCTCCTCGTCCCAGTCAAAGCGGTAGGCAAACACGTCAGACCCCTGGGAGCGGCTTAAGAGTGCAGCTACTCTATCAACACCCATCGTTTTCCAGGCATCGGACATGTAACCGGTCACCGCCGCGTAATTGGCCTTGTCCTTGATTCGGAAGATCATCTTGAAATAACTGTCCACATATTTCGGATTAAACCCCAGAAAAAGTTTGAACTCGTCACGATTGGAACCGATCATGACGGGCACACTGTTGTAGCCGCTTTTATTGCTGAAGCGTTCAACCATATTCCCTGCAGGCAGCACAACTCCATCCTGAATCAGGTTCGGAAAGCTGATCATGCCAAATCCAAACCCTTGATAGACATTCAAAAAGTCCGAAGGGGGTTTGGAACGGAGGTAATCCCCGAGTTCCCGGTCTGACATTTTCTGCTGCAGGGTTTTCGCTGCATCCCGGTCCACGGCTTTGCCGTCCGCGACCAGCATCAGGTTGACCACCTCTTTCGAGCTAAAGCTGTGCCCCGGGACGGATGCATCACTGAAATTTTGAGCGGATGCACCGGAATCAAACCGAATGCCGCCACTCTGGACGATGGCCCGGTGAAACAGGCCTTTCGCTTTTGGTGCTGCGAGCATGGACACCGTATCAAACGCACCGGCTGATTCGCCAAAAATAGTGACTTTCCCGGGATCTCCTCCAAATGCAGCGATATTTCCCTGAACCCAAGTCAACGCCTGCATGATGTCTAGAGTCCCGTAGTTTCCAGAGCGGTCTTCAGCTGTTTTCTGATCGAGCTGCAACGCCGGATGCAGAAACCAGCCCATGGGCCCCAGCCGGTAGTTGATACTAACCAGGATGACATTATGCCGGGCTGCCAGCACCTTTCCCGAATAGTTGGCCCCGTGACCGATACTGTTCCCCCCTCCGTGAATCCAGAACATCACCGGCAGCTGGAGATTCCCCTGAGCAATTTCAGATGGCGAGTGTTCAGGAGCCCAGATGTTCAGAAAAAGGCAATCTTCTGAACCGACTGGTTTATCAGTCATGGAACTATCGATGGGAACCGATGGATTCCCGACCTGGGGGCAGAAGGCTCCAGCCTTCAAGGCCTTCAGGGTACCTCCCCATTGTTCCGTTGGTAGTGGAGCCTTCCAGCGCAGAGCTCCTACAGGGGCCTTTGCATAGGGGATTCCCAACCAGCCATGGGCGCCATTGGCCTCACTGAAACCCACCACCTTACCGTTGGCGGTGGTTCGCTCTGTCGCGAGATCTGCAACCATCACCGGAGGCGGAGGCGTTCCCCTCAGTTTCAGGATCACCACCCCGATTATCAGGAGGACAATAAGAATGACAATGAAAAAGCGAACCGATTTTTTTTTCAGAAATGCCCCAACCATCTTACCCCCGGGTTTCAATCATCAATTGCCATTTAAGGCGTTCAGGAAGATTTTCTTCATCTCTGCAGGGCCCGCTTGAATGGCATTTGTCGGGGTTGAAGGATCTACCGCCGCCATTTCCGCTATCTCATCAACCCGACTGTCATCAATACCCAAGCCGGCAAGGGTTGCCGGAATATTGAATTCTGAGCGTAATTCCAGTACCCAGTCCATCACAGCTGTAAACGAGGGATTCGGCAACTCCAGCCAGGCTGCCAGCCTCGTCATACGATCTTCAATAACGGAACGGTTGAACGCCAGTACGTAAGGCATCAGGACAGCGTTCAGCAATCCATGCTGGGCATCATAGATGGCACCAAGCGGATGAGCCAGGGAGTGCATAGCTCCCAAACCTTTCTGGAATGCCGTTGCCCCCATTCCAGCAGCTGCCAGCATATTCGACCTTGCTTCCAGATTGCTCCCATCTTTAACGGCTACCGCCAGCCAGCGATGAATCAGCCGGATCGCTTCCACAGCTATTCCATCGGCCATCGGGTGAAACCCTGGGGCCGAATACGGTTCCAGGCAATGAGAGAGTGCATCCATTCCTGTTGAAGCTGTCAAGGCCGGAGGCAACCCGACGGTTGTTTCCGGATCAGCAATCACAATCCCGGGTAACATGAGGGGGTGAAAAATGATCTTTTTCGAGTGGCTCTCTTCCTGGACAATAACCGACGCGCGACCCACTTCAGAACCGGTACCGGCAGTTGTCGGTACTGCAACAATGGGAGCAACCCCTGCAGGGTCCACCCTGGTCCAGTTGTCTCCAACATCCTCAAAATTCCAGAGTGGCAGTTTCTGCCCAGCCATTAAAGCCACAGCTTTTGCTGCATCCAACGCGCTTCCACCGCCAAAGGCAATGACGCCATCGTATCCCCCCTCCCGATAAACCGCCAGTCCATCCTCTACATTCTTTCCGGTGGGATTCGATTTAATATTGGAGAACAGGCCAGTGGGCAGCCCGTCAGCACTATTTTGCGCTAACGCTTTTTTTGTCATTGGCAGATCAGCAAGTCCGGGATCTGTGATCAGCAGAGGTTTCGTCATTGACAATTGGCGGCATGCGTCCGCAAGTTCCTTCAGGCGCCCTACGCCAAAACGAATCGGTGTGGGATAGTTCCAGTTGCCGTTGAATTTGGAGTATTCAGTCATAATCACTCTAACATCAGATTTTTAAAATTGGGTACAAGTTGATTTTGTTCTCCATAGAGATTAAACGACAGCCAGCAGAATGGCAATTGGAAAGATTAAGGAGAATCACCCTGCCGGAACCGTCGACTGACCAAAAAAGCATAGCCGATAACGGTTTGGTTAGATATTCTCAGAACTCAATCAACTATCACAAAGATTCAAGGCATTCACATCATCATTCACACGGAGATACCTTTCTGCAATGGCTTTGATTATGACCCACATCCGATTCGCGCTGGACATGGCGAAACAGTTTAACATCGCATGCTTGGAACATTATATCTCTGGTACTGTTTACCCGGACAGTCGCTGGGTCAGCGGGATTGAACGTGAACTGACGCACGATATCCGTTTTCAGTCACCAGATTTTCCAACCGATGATTTCACCCGTGGCTGGCAGGTGCACTGCATTTGCGATCAGGTTCAGACAGTTTGTTTTGAAAACCACTTTCCGGAACTTCAAGCCCTGCCCCGAGAGGATCGATGGATCCGAATGTCCGCGGTCAAACTACTCCAGGATATGTACGATTTGCAAGCTTTCGATTTCAACCAACAGGCTAGCGCCCTGTCCCATATCAGGAATCCCAACGGTGAAGAGATCACCCTGGTCAAGTCCTTCTATAACATTATTCTGAAAACCTACCGTGACGGACAGGTCCCTGCACCGGAACAATACCGGCAACTATGGCTGGATGTCGGGCTGGCCGGATCCCTGGCAGACCGGATTATCCAGGAGTTGGATGATCTCCTTCTGAACCCCGAGTCTTGTCGTTTGATTGAATCTTCCTTTGATGAAATGATCGTTGCCGCCGAATCGATACCCTTATAAAAAGAACAAGCACCTGTTGCTGTTTTCCGGTAGCCGGTTTAGGATGGAAAGATCGGACACGGTTCCAAAGTGCACCGACTTTTTCTAATTATGACCCATCAATCGAGAATTCCAATTACGCCCCTGAGCCATGAAAGATCAGAAGAAAAAAAAGCCTATATTAACAGGGACCGCTATCATCAAAAAAGTCCTGAAGGAGTCTGGAAACACAACCCTCTTTGGATACCCGGGTGGCGCTATTATGCCATTTTTTGATGAGATTTTCGGAGACAACAAGATCAAACAGATTCTGATGCGGCATGAACAATCGGCAGGCCATGCAGCTGAGGGATATGCGACTGCTTCAGGCAAACTGGGCGTCTGCATGACAACCAGCGGGCCAGGGGCGACCAACTTGATTACAGCCCTGGCCAATGCGTTCTATGACAGCGCACCGATTCTGGCATTTTCCGGACAGGTCAACACCAGCCTGATTGGAAACGATGCCTTCCAGGAAGCAGACCTGATCGGCGCCACTATGGCTGTCACCAAACACAACTACCTGGTGAAGGATGTCCGGGATCTGGGAAGGGTATTCAAAGAGGCAATGCACATCGCCTCCACCGGCCGGCCAGGTCCAGTTTTTATTGATCTGCCCAAGGATATTCAGCTGGCGGAATGCTCCCTGAAAGAACCCATCCCTGAGAAAATCAACCTTGTGGGATACAACCCCAATGTGTATTCAAAAGCTGCCAGTCGTCAGATCAGCCACGCATTGAAAATGGTGATGAATGCCAGATATCCAGTCATTCTTGCAGGTGGAGGGGTATCCATCTCCAATGCATACCAACAATTGACAGAGCTGGCGAACCTGCTGAAAATACCGGTAGTGAACACCATCAAGGCCAAGGGCGTCATCGACGACTATCATCCGTATGCTTTGGGAGCCATCGGCATGCACGGTCGCCAACGATCCAATTTCGCCGTTTCTGAAGCAGACGTACTGTTGGCCATCGGCTGTCGATTCAGTGATCGTATCACCGGGGACCTGGATAAATACCCGGGTCAGGGCAACGCCAAGGTGATTCATATCGATGTGGATGCAGCTGAAATAGGCAAGAACGTGCCGGTTGACCTGCCCATCGTGGCTGATGCGAAACTGGCCCTGACGGAGATGAACCGACAGATCAGGGCACTAAAGGGTAAGAAGAAAGAGCTGAAAACCAACTCCTGGTGGTACCGCTGGATCAAGGAGATGAAGGAAAACGATGGGATTCCGAACATGGTGGAAAAAGGACCAGAGGGGGGCATCTATCCGGAAAAAGTGATGTACGAACTGGACCGGATCATGAACCCGCGGGACATCATCGTTACAGAAGTTGGGCAGCATCAAATGTATGCCGCTCATTACTTAAAGTTCAGGCATCCCAGAACCTTCATTACCTCCGGTGGACTCGGAACCATGGGTTTTGGTTTTCCCGCTGCCATCGGTGCAAAAGTGGCCAAACCCCGATCTGAGGTCTGGTTGATCGCCGGAGATGGCTCAATTCAGATGAACTCACATGAAATGGCCACGGTCAAGCAGCACGATATCAAGGTCAACATGATTATCCTGAACAATGGTTATTTGGGGATGGTCAGGCAGTGGCAGGAGCTTTTCCACGAAAAGCGGTATGCCGGAACCGACCTGGGATTTGTCAGGAACGGCAAGCAGGAGTACTGGCCTGATTTTGTGAAGCTGGGCGAAGCATACGGGCTGAAGGGACGTAAGGTGACAGATCCCCGAAAATTGGGCAAAGCCCTCCAGGAGTCAAAGGCATCCAAAGAGACTTTCATCATTGAGGTCGCCACTGAAAAGGGATCCAACGTCCTGCCGATGCTGCCCCCCGGAGGAGCACTCAATACGCTTTACAACCGGGAAGGTGAGAAGAAGTCCATTTACGATTACTACCGTCGACTGCCACGGACTGATAGTGAACTGAAGGAGTTCAAGTTTGTCAGGGTTAACCCCATAAAGTAGAGAACAGGGCCAGGTGCGACAAACTGGCACTTTTTCAACCAAACGGGACATCTTTCGAATTAATAACGGAGTCAGCAGACCATGGCCAAAGCAGAGAAAACCCCGGAGTTCTTAGTCGCCTTGCTGGTGGAGGACCATCCTGGCGTCACAATGAAGATTGCCGGGATGTTTGCCCGAAGAGGGATCAACCTCACCAGTTTTACCGGAGCTTCCAGCGAGAAAAAAGGGTTTTCACGAATCATCATGAAAGCCGAGGGGGACAGTAAGGTATTTGAGCAGATCTATAAGCAGATGAACAAGCTGATCGAAGTGGTCAAGGTCAAGACCCTTTTACCTGACAATGCCATCATGCGAGAACTGGCCCTGGTAAAGGTTGACATCAAGGACGCAGCTGATCGCCAGGCGGTGATATCCCTGAACGATATTTTCAGAAATCGCGTAACCAATATTACCCCCAAAACCATGACGATCGAGGTGGTGGGCAGCACGGGTAAAATCGATTCATTCGTCAGCCTGGTGACTGAACAGGTCAACATCAGGGAGCTGGCACGAACCGGTACCATAGCTCTCTACCGTGGAGAGGACTCCATCTTCATGGACTGATTTCCCTACCGCTTGACCTTTCCAGGCAGAATAAACTCATATCGTTTGCGCAGGATTTTCGTGGTAAAGAATTGATCGGTTCTGCGCAAAAAAGACAGAGCCGTCCACGTCATCCGGTCTTCTTTGTAGTAATCATCAATCGTCTTCCTATCCAGCTTTTCAACCGACTCCGGAAGGAAATCATTAATAAACGTGATGAATTGCGGAATCAGATCCGGACGTTGCTCCTTGTAGAGATTAGCGACAATATCAGTCAGATTGCGGGTCGCATTGTAGTATCGGTTGACCACATCATCCAGATCAAGCCGCCTCACTAACCAGCGAATAAAAAGCGGAATACTCTTGAGGAACAGCTCCAGATCCAGTTGTTCAACCTGTTGAACCCGATAAAATGGGGTCGTGGTGTCCAGCAGATAAAGAACTTTTTGCCCCTTTTCCTCAACCCATGCCCAGTTTGAAAGCTGACCATCAACCGCAATTTCCAACCCGGGGGCTCGATCCTGATTAAACCGCCACGTCTTCTCCAGCGCCTGAAGGATGGCGGTCAGCATCAGTTCAATTTCCGGCAGGTCAAGGTTGTGGATCAACCGGTGACAAAGACAGTCCGCTGCAAAACGCTGCTGAACAAAATAAATAACAACCGGGCGATCTGGTACCTCAATTATAACCGCATCGTCTTCAGGGACAGAGATCCCCGACTCCCTTAGCAGTCGGCAATACTCAAAATAGCAGTTTTTATACGCCTCAGCTTCCTCGACGGATTGGAAAACAGGCATCCGTTTATAGACAATATCTTCCCTTTTATTAATACTGAAAATGGATGATATCTCCCCATATCCCAGAATGGCAGCCGGGATGCTTGACCGAGACAGGTCCTGGGGAATTAATTCTTCTTCAAAACGATGTAGAAGATCACTATCAATATCCATGGTTCACTCTCCCCAATGAGACGTTTTTCCTGATTTACAAGCCCGGCAGCAAATGTTTCAGAGGCACATGCATCAGCCGGAACACGGAATACTTACTTGGCAATGCCCGGGTACTATGCTAGAAAAGAAACTTACTACCTTGACCAGAACAGTTTGTCAAACAACTCCTTCAAGACGGATAATCTTGTTTTCCGGCCTTTCACCGTTAACTGACAACACCGATTCATGAGCAAACAATCAGTCCGTGCAGGCATCGGCCTGCTGTTCTGCCTGTTCATCCTGATGGGATGTAAAACAGAAGATAAACAGGTGCCTCCGGACATAAGAAACGGTGTGCTTGACCTCAGATCCTGGAATTTTGAACAGGACGGAAACATCGAACTATCAGGTGATTGGCAGTTCTACTGGAAGCAATTGTTAAGCGAAATCGACTTTAACAAAGATAGCCTGCCAACATCCAACGGCCTATACCATGTTCCCAATACCTGGAATGGGTTCAAGATTAACGGAAAGGAGTTACCGGGTGACGGTTATGCCACATTTGTTCTGGAGGTCCTGATCAACCCCAGAGATACCCCTCTGGCGTTCAAGATCCAGGACACGAATACAGCCTATAATCTATATGTGGATCATGAACTGGTGGCCAGAAACGGAACAGTCGGAACTTCGGTTGAAAGCATGGTGCCGGAATTCAGGCCCATGACAGCCAACTTCAACGTATCCCATGACCGCTTTAGAATCATCCTGCAGATTTCCAATTTCTACCACAGGCGTGGTGGTCCCTGGTCCCCGATACATATGGGCGATGCAAAGCAGGTTAAACATGCCGCCGAAAAAGAGTTGATATCCAACGGGTTCCTGATTGGCGCTATTTTCATCATGGGCCTCTACCATATCTTTCTATTTACCCTGCGAAAAGAGGAGTGGTCATACCTTCATCTGGGAATCTTCTGTACCCTGATTGCCCTGCGGTCCCTCCTGGTCAGTGAACGATACCTGCATATCCTCTTCCCCGGCATCGACTGGGAGACACTCCAAAAACTGGAATATCTTGCTTTTTACCTTGCGGTACCCATATTTGCCATGTTTATTCACTCGCTCTTTCCGGAAGATTTTCACCAGAAAATCTTAAGAGGTATCCAGGGAGTCAGCAGCCTGTTCGTCCTTCTTGTTCTGTTCAGCCGCGCCCACTATTTCACCACATCGGTAAATGCATACCAGGTGTTCACCGTGATTAGCGGCATCTACATCATCTATGTCCTGGTAAAAGCCTACCTCAACAGACGCCAGGGGATAATTATCCTTCTCTGTGGTTATCTGTTTCTGTTCCTGACTATCATAAATGAGATTCTTTTTGTTAACGAGGTGCTTCAAACCGGTTACACCATACCATTGGGAATGTTCGTTTTTATCTTTACCCAGGCATTCACACTGTCACAGCGTTATTCCAGCATTTTTAACGAAATTGAACTTCAGAAACAGGAGTTGACCCAGACAAACCTTGCCTATAAGAACGAGATCGTCTCCCGGCAGACCCTTGAGGGGAAGTTACGCCAAAGCCTTCAGGATTTTGAGAATTCCCGCTTTGCGCTCATCATGGGTCTGGCAAAGCTCGCGGAATACCGTGACGAAGACACCGGCACCCACCTGGAACGTATGCGGGAATATGTTAAAACCCTGGCAAAGGAGCTGAGTCGTACGGAAAAGTACAAAGGGTATATCACTGATGATTACATTCTGGATATCTATCAATCTTCCATTCTTCATGATATCGGCAAGGTCGGCATCAAGGATTCCATCCTGCTCAAACCGGGAAAACTGACAGGCGAAGAGTTCGGTGTCATGAAAACCCACAGCAACATCGGAGGGGATGCCATCCGTACTGTGGAAATGGAGATTCATGTCCGATCCTTTTTGACACTTGGAAGAGAGATCGCTTACTACCACCATGAGAAGTGGAACGGCAAAGGCTATCCCAAAGGACTGAAGGAAGAGAAAATTCCCCTTTCAGCAAGAATCACAGCGCTGGCGGACGTTTACGATGCACTTACTTCCGTTCGTCCTTATAAAAAAGCGTTTTCACACGAGAAAGCAATGCAGATCATCCTTGAGGACAGCGGCACCCATTTCGATCCAGACATCGTACAGGCCTTTGTCTCGCAAGAGAAGATGTTTAACAAAATCCGAGAGTATTTGCAGGATTAGTCCAGGGAATCGATGTACTCAGCCAGCAAATCACTGACCCGTTTCAGCTCGGTTTTTTCTGAGGCAGTATCAACGTAGCCCAGCTGTTCAGTGAGATTCAGGTAATAGCCACACTCCTCAAGGTATCCCTGAGCCGTTCTCAGAAAGCGGATCTTTTCAGTGGTCGACGTCTTCTTGCAACCCTCAGAAATATGCGTTGTAACAGCCACCGCCGCTTTTTTCAGCAGCACGGTCAGGTTTTCCTTTTCCGATGGCGGTAGAAGCTCACACACGCCGTACAACACCAGCACAAACTGCAGCGCCTTCTGATAGACAACCAAACCATTGTTGTTGCTGATCGATCCCCAACTCATTCACTCTCCGTTTTTGATTGACTTGACCTCCCCTGATACGCTCCATCTTAAGAATCAATCATTTTTCTGCAGGGCGGTAGGTCGGTGGATTCATTCTATGTTTTCATCACCATTTAAACAAGTGGGGATCAATACCCAATGATGAACCTGTCGATGGATATCAAATTCGTTTTGACATTCTGTTTGACAGAGCATGGGAAAAGCCCGGTAAACTATAACTATAGCAATCAATAACCCGGATATGACTCACTTGCGACAAACAGGTCACAAACAATGACAGAACAAAGAAGACGACGGAAAATCAGAGGGACTGTCGACAACAAGGTCCTGGACGGCTATTTCCCTCCCTCATTTCCCGGATATCTGATCGCCGAGGAGGTAAAGGCTCTGGTCGGCACCTTGCGCATATCGGTAGAGGAACTGATGGAAAAGCTGCTACCCATAGCAGCGTCACGAGCCATTGTCCCAATATCAGGATTTAAGGTGGGAGCCGTCTGCCGCGGAGAAAGCGGGAGCCTTTATTTCGGCGCCAACCTGGAGTTTCCGGGGGAAGCTCTGCAGAACACCGTTCATGCAGAACAGGCGGCCATCGCTAATGCCATCTCCTACGGTGAGACAGGTATCAGGGCCATAACGATCTCTGCCGCTCCCTGTGGCGGATGCAGACAGTTTATGAACGAGCTGAGGAATGCCGAGAAACTGAAGATTCAGGTCCCGAAAGTCGGGTCATTCCTGCTCGGGAACTTGCTACCTTCGTCTTTCGGACCCGGTAATCTTGGTAGGGGCGAGCGGTTGATGGACCCCCAGGACCACCCACTGCAACTGGTAAAGCACAGCAACGACAAACTGGTTCTGAAGGCACTCGAAGCTGCTTCCAGTTCCTACGCCCCTTACAGCAGCTGCTACTCCGCCGTTGCGCTTGAAATCGGACAGGGATATATTTTTACCGGCACTTACGCCGAAAACGCAGCCTACAACAACAGCCTGCTGCCACATCAGGCCGCTCTGGCAGTTCTGATCATGAGGGCTTACCTGTTTTCCGACATTAAACGGGCGGTATTCGTGCAGGCGGAAAGGGCAAAAATCGATCTTGCCTCCGTCACCCGGCAAGCCTTCCTTTCCCTGACTCAAGCCCCCCTGGAAATCGCGCTTGCAACACTTTCTGCGGAATAGTCCACCTAAAGGAGCCCTATGATATTCAGACTGATCTCAAGCCTGACCGTTGTCTTCGTAACACTGACATTGTGGAATAGCGCTATGGCCGCGAATCTGGATAGAAGTGTTTTTAACAGCTCCGACAATAAGGGCGCTGTGCATGATGTCTGTCTGAACGACGGAACACCTGTGTCAGTCAAGTGGCAGGGAGGCAACCAGTACTTCGTCAAGGTCAAAAAGCGGTATACAGGGATCGTCAGTGCAGGAGGGTACGGAGAGGCAATGGAAATCGCCTGTGATAAGAAAGCCAATACCATTTATTACTACGTCAAACCGAAATGAGAGACTTCTGGAAACCAGCCCCGGTTAATTCAACACATCCTGGATACCATTTTTCATCAACGCCTGGTCCAGTTTATCGTACCCGTGCTTCCAGACATCACCAGCATGTCCATCAATGCGGGTCAATTCAGCGTTGATGCCCTCCAGGTAGTCCCTCAGCTTATCTTTGAAGAAATAAAACGCAGTCTTATCCAATTGACGTCCACGATCAGTCATCCTGGCGGCTTTAACCACTGTTTTGGTGACCCAGCTGATATTGGCATTCTGCACGAACGGATCGACATCGATAAAATTGAAAATCAGGAAGGAGATACAGTAGGCGATAACATTTAAATTCTGTCGGTTGGTTGCCTCGGTTTCCTCGTACTGATCCATGTCGTTCATTTCGACTTCATCAGAGCTCCTCACCAGCTTGAGGTGCTGGACAATGATCTCCCTGAACTCCATGGATACCGTGTCAAATGACTCTTTCGATCCTGTTAACTGCTTACTGGTTGCCATCGGTCTGTTTGTTAGGTTTTTCAGATCACTTTCCGCAAAAGCCGGGCTACAGTATCAGCCAGGTCTCGATTTAACAGGTGACAGATCGCGTCCAGAAAGTTAACCGCTTACTTACCTTTAACATCTTGGTGGCGATCGATCAATAGGTCATTAATCCACCACCGAAATCATTTACTTCAACAGAAATCTTTAAAGTCCGAATCAACACCTTGTGACAAGGTTCCTTCCAGACAAAACTGCAGATAATAGAAACCCATCAGTCAATTTTTCTGAATCGGAACAGAACGGCATTGATCAGGGTAATGCAAATGATTACAAACAGAACCGTCAGCAGGCTGATCGTGATGCCAATCTCAAAATCACCGCCGCTCATGTGCAGATATACGTTGATTGGTATGTTTGCTGTTTTCCCCGGAATCCCACCACCTACCATCAGGGTTGCTCCAAATTCGCCCAGGCACCTTAACCAGGTCAGCACAAGTCCGGAGCTGATTCCCGGCAGCGCAATCTTGAACGTCGTGTCAAAAAAAGAGGTAAAAGGATTGGCGCCCAGTGTCATGGCAATGCGTTCGTATATGGGGGGAACCATTGAGAACGCAGTCTTCGATGACTTGATGGTAAACGGAACCGCCACGAAAAACTGAGCAACGACGGCGCCAGCAGTGGTAAAAATAAAAGGATAGATTGCTTTAATCAGCGGCTGATTAAAAAAAGTCATGAGCAGCACCCCAATAATCAATGGGGGCACTACAATGGGAATGTCAAACAGCACATCAAGCAATCGCACTAGCCTCCCCTTGACCCGCGCCAGGTAAAAGCCGGCAGGAACACCAATCATGAATGCGATAACAGTAGCCATCAGAGACGTCTTGAGGCTGAAGCCAACGGCGGTCAAAAATGACGATTCCCACAACAACCCGGATATAGCAGAGAAGTCAACACTCATCAGGCCGCTGGCAAACACCCCCACCAGAAATAGCAGGAACAACAGCACGATAAAAAGTGACGCCCGGGACAGTTTCATGGGATCAACTGAAAGCCATATTGGTTAAATACCTGATGTTGCTTTAAAATGAACTACCCCGCCGCAAGCGGACGGGGTATCCTGAGAAGCGTGGAAACGCCCCAAGGGGCGGGGTATTAAACCCAATGCTTCGCAATAAAGTTTTCAAATTGTGCCACTTCACTATCATTTGCCACCGGAAAGTCCAGCCGAATCAAAAATGCCGCGTTCTGAAAATTATACTCAGCCGGAATTTCCACATATTCCAGTTGATTGGCCCTGGCCACGGAATCAAAAATAAGACCGGCATCGACGATATCTGCCCTCAGGTAGTTGACAATCTGAGAGATATTTATGGCCTGAAGACGGCTGTTGAGGCGAATGCGGCCTGAGAGTCCGGACCCCATCTTTTTCTCGATCTTCAGATAACTTGCTCCCAGCGCCATGGTTTTCGGATTGCCCAGCGCCAGTTGGATACCCGGGCGCTGCAGGTCGTTGAAAGTTTGAACTCGGGTTTGACCACTTTTTGACAGTCCAAAAACAGGTGTTTGATAAAGCAGTAACCGGTGTTGTTTAACCAGACCTTTCGCCTGAGCCTTTTCGAGAAAGCTTGCCGATGCGGGCGAATAGATGCCTCCCTTGCGAGCCAGTTCAATCTTGCTCAGCAACTGACCCGATCCCCCGATGATCAACAGAACGCGGGTACCATCCGATGTCTGATTGAAGCGGGTAACCACCTCTTTTCCCGGTTTGGACATGGAGGCCGCCAGATACCAGTATATCTCACCAGCAAATCCTTCACTGGTGATCAGCAGAAAAAAGCAGAAAAAGATCAGTATCCTTCTACCCATCATCCCTCGTTATACCGGGATTCACACATCACAATCGCACTTTCCTTCAGAAACACACGTAGCATCATCCCCTCCTTCGGTTCCAGACGCTCGTATACGTGAACCGGAATCGCGATTTGAAGAATGAGGCCACTGTCCGCTTCAAGGGTAATTTTCAGATACCGCCCATGATGATAAATATGCCGGACATGCCCACTGACCAGGTTAGCCTTTTCCGGTTTTATAACCGGACGGTCTTCCCGCCTGATCATGATATGCTCGGGGCGGATACATAAAAACGGCCTGTTTCCTTCAACTCGCCGATTATAGTGAAAACTGTCACCACTTTTCAGTGTGGCAATCCCGTCGTCTGTAACAGCCACGGGAAATATGTTGGCAAAACCCAGCAGTTGTGCTGATTCAACATATTGCGGATGCTGGTATAATTCATCCCGTGACCCTGACTCAAGAACCTCGCCCTGCTGAACCAGAACCAGCTCTTTGGCAAAAACAAAGGCCTCATCCAGATCGTGTGTCACCAACAATGTCGGGATATTCAACTCATCAACAAGATCAATCACCATGTCCCGCAGCGATTCCCGAATTGTGCTGTCCAGAGCACTGAAGGGCTCATCCAGCAGCAGAATGTCAGGACGTATTATCAGAATCCGTGCCAGGGCCACTCGCTGCTGCTGCCCACCGGAAAGCGAACCCGGATCGCGTGTCACCAGGTCCCCAATTTCCAGGCGGGAAACCAGGGTCTGAAACCAGTCTCGGTCCAACTCCCTTTTCCGAACCTTGAGCCCATAAAGGATATTGTCCAGGACATTCAGATTGGGAAACAGGGTATACTCCTGGGGCAGGTAGCCTATGTTTCGATGATGGATGGGAATGTCAGTCCCGTCAGCTGTATCAAAAAGCACACGTGAGCCCGCAACAATTCTCCCTTGATCCGGGTTGAAGAACCCAGCAATCATTTTGAGCAACACAGATTTCCCCGCCCCGGACGCACCGAAAAGGACGATGCGATTCTGCTCAGCCTTAAAGGAGTGGCAGATCCGGCTACTATCAAAGTTTTTCTGGGTATCAACCTGGATCATGACAGCATGTATTGAGATGTTACATGAGACGGGATTGTGACAAACAGATGTGTTTGCAACATGGTAAGCCGTTGCCAGACGGTTGTCAAAAACAGACTCCGGCAAGGTCACCCCTGCCATAACAGGGGGATTAACAGGGTACCCTGGGACGATGAGCTGAAATTGACTTTTTACTGCTTTTCGGAAAGGATAAGGTTTATGCTTACCATACCACCGCTGGATATTTTACTGACAAAAAACATCCGGGTTCAGGAACGCCTCATTAGAAATGGACTTCAATGCTGATCATTAACAATCTTCTCCCGGTATTCGTTCTGCTTGGTATTGGCATGATCCTTCGGAGAGCCAGGCTGACGAGCGACACCTTTCTGAAAACATCTGATAAACTGGTATACTATATTTTTTTCCCGGTGATGCTTTTCTGGAAGATCGGGGGCGCTGAGTCATCAGGAGCAGTGGATCTCAACTATTGTGTGGCATCGATCGGAGCTGTCTTCCTGGTATTCGTCCTCAGCATCATCAGCATCCACCTGTTCCGTATTTCCAATTTCGGCGCAGGAACCTTTTCCCAGAGTTGTTACCGGTTTAACACTTACATCGGGATGGCTGTTATCATTAATGCCTTTGGCAGTGAGGGGATCCGCTATTTCGGGATCATGATCAGCATGACCATTCCCTTCATCAACGTAATGGCAGTTTCAACCCTGATCTGGTATTCGGGGAAGCGAATCGGGCTGAAGCAGCGCCTGTCGATGATGTTCAAGGCCTTGATTTCAAACCCGCTGATTCTGTCCTGCGTTGCGGGCATTCTCTATTCAAAAAGTGTGGGGGTTTTCCCGATTTTTCTGGTCAACACCTTTCAACTCATGAGCTCGGTCGCCCTGCCGCTGGCGTTGTTGTCCATCGGCGGCGAATTAACGTTTCGAGGTGTCAAGGGGTATCTCAACGTTTCAATCGTAGCCTCCGTCTTGAAATTGCTGCTGCTACCGCTGATCGGATATTTTTTCCTGAGAGCCCTGGGCGTCACCGGGATGCCATTCAGGGTGAGTATGGTATTCTTCGCCTTGCCCACTGCGACATCGATCTATATTCTTTCTTCACAGCTGAACAGCGATACCGAGATGGCCTCTGCCACCATCCTGATTTCCACCATCTTTTCATTCTTTACGCTGAGCGCCGCGCTTCTTATTTAGTCAATAGCAGGGATATCTGGTACCGGTTACAGTGGAAGGCTACCAATTTTTTTTATCAGTGGTTGCAGCTGTTCACAGTTCTGAAATCGCCGCTTGAGAAATCGGATGTTAACGTCGATCCCCGGAACCTGAGCCTTAACCCTTAACAGATCAGAGATCAGTTGTTCATGACACCCTTCAGACTTCTCAATAAACGGATAGATTCGATCCACAACGGGTTGTATCATCAATGCAAGTGATTGCGGGGTTTGGGGATCGTTCGCAATCTCCTGATTGATCATTTCCATTCGGGAAAGGAAATAGAAATGGTTAACGGCCATCCACTGTTTCTGGGTAAAAGATACCGGGTCCACTGTGTCAATCATACTATTCAGCATATCTGCCAACCGGCGGAACTGCCTTTCCCGAAACAGCTTGTCCGCAAACAGGGCCTGGCATGCAGGATACTCCTGAAAAATGGGATGATCCTCTCCGTTATTAACAAGCAACTGGCAGAATTTTGATACGATCTTGGATCGGTAGGCTGTCCAATGCTCCTTGTAATCTCCGCTCATCTGACGTGTCAGGAAATCACGGGAATCATCCAACAGGGCTGCAGGCGGATCAAACGGAGCGGGCGCCACCGATACCCGGAAATAAAGCCCGTTATCAGCTATATGAAAATTTTTTCTGAGCATATTGCTGAACTGACCATGCAGAAAAGGCATATATACCGTTTTCTGCTGTTTGATAAATTGCTTTAATATCAGATTCGCCTCGAGGCTGTTTTCATGTCTGGCGCTGTACAACCGGTTCCCCATAAACCAGCCTGACTGAGCGTAAAGTCTGACATCTTTTCGAACCCCCTTGATCAGATGGGCAACCATCACCGGACCGGTATCCAGATCCCCTTCCACCATTAAAATAGCCTCAGATGGTAGATGCTTCAGGAGGGTTCTGGCATAATCTAAGGCAAAGGTATCCCGCCTCATATTGTTCTGCTGCAGGTTAGCAGAAAAAGAACCGACAAGGATTGCCCCCCCAAGTCCGATAACCAGTATTCTTCGCTTAACCTCAGAAAACAATTGGATTTCCGCAACCCAGTTAAGGAAAAGTCCTCCGGTTAATGCCGCGACTCCGAAAGGAACCAGCTGGTATCCCAGGAATGTCTCCCGGTTATACTCATTATAGATGTCGTAGTGCAAAACCTTGAGAAAGACCGTACTGGACAAAAACGCCAGCAGCAGGGAGAAAAAAATCCTCCTGGGGAAACGCAACCAGAGAATAACCATCCCCAGAACCGACGTGATAAATCCCAACAGCGATATTTCATGGAAGGCAAAGCGTTGTAGAAAATAGCCGGCGTACTGAACAACCTGATTCAATTGCTCGGAAACGAGGATATCAACCCGGTTTCCAGGATAGATTCTACGACTGATATACCACCACAGATCAGGGAGGTCGTACACCAGATCGAATGAACTGATATAGGTCCCCATATACGACCGAATGATCATATAGAGATAGGGGAGCAGGCCCAACCCCAGGCAGAAGATCCCGGCAGCCATCATCCTGGGTGAGAAAATCTGCCGAACATATTGAAACAGCAGAATAGCAAACGTTCCTGATGTCAGCAGAATCAGAGGCCAGTGGTTGGTCAGGCTTAAACCGAATAGAAATGCCGTCAAAAGCAACAACCTTCGATCGAAAACCTCGTTCAGCTTCAGACACAACGCCAGAATCGCAAAAAAGAAAAAAGCATTCAGAGTGTAGACCTCGGCCCTGATGGCAAAGGACCAGAAGGTTGCAGACAGGCCGTAGGACAGTGCGGCAATAAAGGCTATAAGACGATTCCGGGTCAGAATCACTTGGCTAGCGTACAAACAGCAACAGGCTGCCGTTGCTACAACAGCACTCAAGAGGTGAACCTTCAAAGCAGTGGAACCAATGGGTATCAGGACAAACAATTTACCCAGCATGACGTACAAAGGATATCCCGGAGGGTGGGCGATTCCGCCGAAATAGGCGGCGCTAATAAACAACCCGGAATCTTCCATGGTCACTGCAGGTGACATGGTCAGGCAATACACCCCCATCAACGACATCACAATTGCCATCAACCAGGGAAGGTGACTTTTTCTAAAATTGTCCAGATTTAATGTTGACGTTTCAGACACCAATGGGTTCCCGGGTTTTCAGGCATGGTTAACGAACAGGTCGGCAAGATGAAATCTTAGGGAATTGGGTATTCGGAGTCAAGGCAAGTTTCTCAGGATTGCAGTCGGGTTCTCCAGGTAAAGGTGTCAATTCGGGTAAGTCCGGGACAAAAATCCCATTTCTGCGGCAATATACTTAACCACGCTATCATCAACGTTGGAGCCAATGATGTCTGTTGCAAAGGGTTTTAAAGTCGCTTCAGCATTCGAGACCGCAACAGCCAGATCCGCCTCCTGGAACATGTCAATATCATTTTCAGCATCCCCGAAAACCACCAGTTCTGTGTCCTTCAATCCCCAGTGCTCAACCAGGGTCTGTAGAGCCCGGCCCTTGTTGGCCTTGTGGTCATGAATGGAGAGCCAGTGCCAGCCCGGGGAGTACCTGTTTTCATAGAACTGCATCATTAACTGCCGACCATGTTTTTTCTCAATCGTCTCCCTTAGCTCGGCCAGCTGCTTTTCCTTTCCCATCACGATCAGGCAGATCACCTGGTCCTGAAGCGAGTCTGAGAGTTTGTCCAAGTGATGCAGGCGAACATCTTTTGCCTCAATCCGATCGGCCAGGTACCACTGCATGCCCTCATTGATCAACCGGCTGTAATAGAGCCGGTCTCTTGTGCCGTCAAACGTCGATACCCAGGGTAGGAACCCGCCCTCCTCAATTATCCGCAGCAGGCTGTCGACCACAACTGTGTCTATCGCGTTAATGAAGTGATGCCGGCCGGTCGACAGGTCAGAAATATACCCTCCGTTAATGGAAATAATCGGAAGCTCAAAGGTCAGCCCCCTGAGAATATCCTGCATGGAAAACACGCTGCGGGCACTGGCCACCGTAAACTGCAGGCCTTGTGACATCATCTCCTGCAGGGTCTTCCGACAGAAGGGCGACAGGGTGGCATCATCCTGGAGTAGTGTACCGTCCAGGTCTGTAATGTATAATCTTTTCTTTTTCACTGAAGGCCCTATGACGGATTCTGGTAGAACATCTCGCTCAGGTTCAACATAACAACACCAAGCATAATAACGATGATTGAAATAATTTTGAACGCATTTACCGGTTCTCGGAAAAAAATCATCCCCACGGCAGAAACCAGCATGATACCAATCCCGGCCCACACCGCGTATGCAAAGCTCAGATCGAAATGCTTCAGCGCAAATATAAAAGCGGTGAATGACACCCCCCAGAACACAAAGGTCAGAATGGAAGCGTAAAGGTTGGTAAAGCCGTTCGACAGCTTCATGCAGGTGGAACCGCCCAGTTCTGTCAAAATTCCAAGAGATAACAATAGCCAGCGCATCGATTTCCTTAATTTGAGGTCAACGGAATAGTTAATCAATTCGGATCAGGGTGTCCGGATCACTGATGAAGGGGGGTCTGGAAAATTTCCTGAAAAACCGGTCGGCACCCCGGTATCGGCGGCAAAGCATGTCGGTTCCCTTGTAGAGGATGACAACCGCAAGCGTGATAATACCAAACAACTGGAGACGATCGGAAAAACCCATGATCTCATCACTTGCCGCAAACACCAGCACAGCACCCAACACGGCCAGCATCACGATCAGCGGCTCCAGTTTGATCTCGTCAAAATAGGGGATAATGGTGATGGACTGATCGTCATTATAGGTGAATTTACAGAGGCACTGCGAACATCTGTAACTGCCGGCTGCCGGTTTTGGGTAGGCCTTCTCGCAGTCGGGACATTGAATGCTGTTTTCCATTGGCAATAAACCGTTATTTTCTTATGTTGTTGTTACCCAGCCACCCGCCATGGGGACAACCTGCCCCACTAGATGACTGCAGCCGTCAGAGGCTAAAAAAAGTGCCAGTTCCGCAGTTTCTGAAGATTCAGCCACCCGCCTCGAGGGGACCTGTTGCTGAACATTCTTGACGAACTTTTCGTTCTGAAAAATGGAGTCGGGATAGTAGGTAGAATTTCGCACATAGTTCTGGGCAATGGCATTTACCTGAATATTAAACCTTGCCAGTTCCAGACCAGAGGCACGGATGAAAGCGTTCTGGGCACCCCGGGCGGCACAGTAAGCTGAATTAAAGGGAAGCCCCCGTAACGGCGCCGCGCTGGTTACCGCAACGATTTTACCGGACTGTCGTTCCTTCATGCGAGGGGTCACGGCCCGTATAATCCGCATCAAGGGGTGAACCAGCTTGTCAAACAGCGCTTGCCAGTCCTGATCCTCTATCTGTTCCACTGCCTGGGAACGAGGAGGTTCTGCGAAATTGGCAATCAGTATGTCCACCTCACCCGCCTCAGCCAGCAGGGTATCAACACTCTCCTGATCCAGCAGGAAGTTGTTACTGGTCGCCAACTGAGCTCCCTCTGCCTCAAACCGCTCCCTGATGGCAGGGCCCATGTACTGGTCTGCGCAGGTGATCAACACCCTTTTTCCCTTCAGTCTCATTCGTTTTCTCCTCTATTTGCCGGCCTCATCCGCCCCAATAATTTCCGTTTCTGCTTTAGCAGCTGTCATCCACTGCTTAACACTGCTATTCTCAAGGACTGTTTCCATGTATACCCGGCTGGTTTCACTAAGATCGGCACCATAGGTCATGAAACGCAGGGCAACCGGTGCAAACATACAGTCTGCAATGGAAAAATCGCCGAACAGCCAGACGCCACTGCTCTCATACTGCTGCCTGCAATCTGACCAGATGTCGTCTATCCGGCCGATATCTCTGTGAGACGCATCTGAAAGGCTCACCTGCCGCTTGGCCCGGATGTTCATGGGCATCTCTGAACGAAGGCCCGTAAAGCTGGAATGCATCTCCGCGCTGACAGACCGGGCATGAGCCCTGGCCACCGTGGACTCCGGCCACCCTTTCCCATCAAGGTATTTTTCAGATAGATATTCGCAGATCGCCAATGAATCCCAGATCGTCAGTCCACTGTCAATCAACACCGGTACCTTGCAGGAAGGTGAGTGGTGGCGCAACCTTTCCGTCAAATCGTCCCCGTTCAGTGATTCGTTAATCTCTTCAAACGGCAGATCGAACTCACTCATCAGCAACCAGGGCCTGAGCGACCAGGTTGAGTAGTTCTTGTTGGCAATCACCAGTTTCATCAATTACCTCTTAATATCTGAACAGTTCAAAGTTTTTTTGTAAATAGCTGAACTTATGCATAAAGACAATCTCAAATGCCATCATTCCGTGCTTGACACACTGAATTCGCGAGACTCGCAGCGAAGAACCAGTATAATTTCAAAATGATGCTTGCCTGGATGCCGGATCAAGCCCGGCATGACGAGGAGAACTCTAGACTGTCAAGTTAATATGAGAATGACCTTCAAATCCCGGTAAAGATCATAGGCTGTTTCTTATTCGTGAGAATTAATATACATCTCCCCGTCCTTTCTGCCTAGTTCATAGGCCTGCTGAAGTCCTTCCGGATTGGTATAATCCCACTTGTCCAGGGCAATCGGTTCCGACGGCTGAATATAGTGCCGGCCCGGTATCACGGGAACTCGATCTTCCGGATATTGTCTCGACAGCAAAATCAACTTTTCACCGCTTTGATCATCAAGCAGGCCGGCAGGAACGTTGTCTATCAATCCACCATCCAGGGTGGGCCTGCCATCCCGTTTCAGCACAGGGACAAACGGGGGTGTGCAGGATGACTGTAGCAACAGTTCTGCCAGTGCTTCCACCGTTACACAATCACTGACCTTGATGACGGTTGACGAAAAACCGATCCGGGATGCCCAACGGGGATGCATGGGATAGACGAGCTTTTTTTCAAGCGCATAAGTGGCAATACCGACGACAGTACCGCTTCTGGCTCCCAGAAATCGTGGAGGTCTGGAGATCAGAACCCGGATCTCCGGGCCATCATGAAGCCGTTTCAAGGCTGCATCATCAAATATATCCAGGATTGCCTGTCGGTAGATGCCATAGTGCGGAAACACCGGGTCCTTTTTAAACAGGTTTCCAGGGTGCACATTCCTGCGGTTTTTACGGGTCACCGTCATGAAGTATTCAAGCCCCTTGGCAGCGTTCCCAGCCAGCGTGATACAGGCGATAGTCGCCCCGGCACTGGCGCAGGCAAAGACGCCAGGATTCAGATCCTGATGTTGCGAAACCACTTCCCAGAAACCGGACTGCCAGATACAGCGTCCGCCACCCCCTGAAAAAACCACCGATGAAATATCGGAGAATGTCATTCTGAACCCATGTTGATGATTAGTGAAAGAGTCACTAGTTAAAGGCAACATCATAAAAAACCTGATAGACTCGGTACAGCGAAATCTTAAACGGGACACCCAAAACCCACTTGACAGGACTCAGGTTAGTAATTATCACTAAGGCAACCAACTACCAACCCGGAATTATGTCAATTTCCCCCGGAGACACGATCAATGCGTAGTCAACAACCACATGGAGGAGCAGACGATGTCTGAAAAGGAACTATTGGGACACAAGGATGGACCCATTTTTACCATTACCTTGAACCGACCTGAAAAGCGCAATGCCATCCCTTTTGAATGGCTGATCGAATTGTGCGACATGGTTGACGAGCTTGCCTATGACCCCGAGGTGCGAGTCATCATCATCAAGGGAGAAGGACCGGTGTTCTCAGCCGGTGTCGATTTCAGCTCTCTCGGGGAGCTGGTAGGACGGTTTATGGGAGAAAGTGCCGGAGGCGGTATGTCAATCCGATCCGACATCAGCAAGTACCAGCACTACCTGACCCGACTGGAGTCCATCGAAATCCCCATCATCTGTGCCATGCACGGAGCAGTATACGGGATGGCATGGGAACTGGCCCTGGCCTGCGATATTCGGTTGATGAGCAATGATTGCAAATGGGCGATGAAGGAACTCCAGTTCGGACTGATCTGTGATCTGGGCGGCCAGGCAAGAATGATGAATATCACTACTCCATCCAGAGTCATGGAGATCCTGGCCACCAGCCGCAGCTATACAGCTCAGCAGGCTCTGGACTGGGGACTGGTCAGCTACCTGTACAAGACAGATGATCTTTTTGCCGAAGCTGAAAACATGGCACGGGAGATGATCAGGAATGCACCTATTGCCGTGGGAGCGCTGAAACGAATAACGAAAAAAGGACAGGGCATGGACCTCAATACCCTGCTGGACATGGAAGGAAATCTCCAGAGCATCCTTCTGCGATCTGAGGACTTCCAGGAAGGAATTTCCGCTCTGATGGAACAACGTGAAGCCAACTGGAAGCGAAAATAGTGGTTGTCTCTGTTCCATTCAGCTACCACTGCCATGACATGCCAGTGTCAGATTAGCCAGGCAAAACAGTTTTCACATTTACCTATTGACTGTGACGCCTGGCAACCTTCAAATAGCCAACGCTGATAATTTCCTATTATCTTTTCAATACCTTGTGTCATCCCGCCTATTACGTATTCAACCTTTTTTTATTTGTATCAAATTTTTGTTGACACATTTTGAATCAATAAGTTAATCAAGTATTGTGTTAGAAAGTTATTTTGGGACACTTGTTTTATTTTATATCAAATACTGGCCACTTGTTCTTTACTCCTGTCATTACTAAAGGAGACAGGATACTGAATTCAGATCTTGTTAAGGGTCGGCTCAAAAATTACTTGGCATTATGCCGGCAAAATGTCCGGTCTTTATAGGACTTTTGTGGTCGGCTTATGCCAAGTTATTTTTGTACGATCCCTAACACCTCAAGACAGCATTAATTTCGGAGGAATCGTTTGGAATTATTACAAGTTTTAATCACTGGATTGGGACAGGGCTGCCTATATGGGCTGATTGCCCTTGGGTTTGTACTGATTTACAAAGCAACAGAAATTGTTAATTTTGCCCAGGGAGAGCTGTTGATGATGGGGGCCTTTTTTGCGGTGACCTATATTGTCATCCTGGAACTACCCTACTGGCTCGGTCTACTGCTGACGATTCTTTCCATGGCTGTTTTTGGCTACCTGCTGGACAAACTGATTATTCGCTCCATGATTGGTGAATCCCAGTTTTCTGTTATTATCCTGACCATCAGCATCGGTTTCATCCTACGATCTGTTGCCGGCGCATTCTGGGGAAACGATATTCTCTCTCTTGAAACCCCTTATTCCGGGGAAATGGCAAACATTGCAGGTCTGATCATCAGCCAGGAGTACCTTGTCGTTATCGCCGGTACGGTTATCCTCTCACTGGCACTCTTCCTCTTTTTCCGCTATTCCAGTCTGGGTGTCGCCATGCAGGCCTCATCTCAGAACCAGTTGGCGGCTTACTATATGGGGATTCCGGTCAAGCGGGTCTTCTCCCTGATCTGGGCTGTCAGTGCAGTTGTCGCCGCTGTTGCCGGCACCCTGATGGCTCCTATCTCACTGGTCAGCCCGAGTATGGGTTTCATCGGCATAAAAGCGTTTGCCGCAGCCGTTATCGGCGGTTTTGGCAGCCTGCCCGGTGCATTGATCGGCGGTCTGATCATCGGGGGAACAGAGCAACTGGCAGGCAGCTACCTGCCTGTAGGATTTCAAGAGATCACAGCCTACCTGATCATGTTTCTAGTTTTGACCATCCGCCCCCAGGGTCTTTTCGCCCAGATACAACAGAAAAAAGTCTGACCTAATCAATAGTTTTTGTTACCGGAGACCTGCCTGCTGCAAATAGGCAGATGTTGCAGCGTTTCGAATCGATCGTAACCGTTCAAACGAGCTTAATTCATGCGAATCATTTTCAAAACCAGTTATCTCCAGGATATTAAGCTGTTGAAGCACAGTGGATATATATTCTGGTATGGCCTTCTGCTGGCAGCTGTTCTGATTGCCCCGGCAGCGCTGGACGAGTTTTATATCGGAGAGATGGCCTTTATTTTCGTATATGCCATAGCAGGATTGGGACTGATGATTCCAGTGGGATTTACCGGACTGCCTTCTCTGGGACATGCGGCTTTTATGGCCGTTGGGGCGTATGCCAATGCCTATTTTCTGAATCAGGGATTCCCGTTTCTGGTATCGGTCCCGCTGGCCGCCATCATCAGTGCTGCTGTCGGTGGGATGATTGCAATACCGCTCAAGAGAATGACCGGGATTTACTTCGCCATTGCAACACTCGCTTTTGCGATCATCGTTGAGGAGATCATTGTCCACTGGAAGTCTGTTACAGGTGGAAATGGTGGTATGGCGGTTGACTATCCCGTGATATTTGGCAAGGAGATGGACGAGACATGGCAGTTTTATTTCATCTGCCTGGCGTTTCTACTGATCGTCCTGTATTTAACCCTGAATCTGATCCGGTCCCCAACCGGTCGGGCCTTTATTGCAATCCGTGATTCTGAGATATCCGCCGAGAGCATGGGAATCAACCTGTCAATTTACAAAATCAAATCGTTTGCTGTCAGCGGCCTGTTCACCGGACTGGCGGGCGCCCTCTTTGCCCACAGACTGGCCTTTCTGGCACCGGATGCCTTTAACTTTCTGCTTTCTGTTCAGCTGCTGATGATGGTAGTGATCGGTGGTCTTGGAACCGTGCACGGTGCCATCTTCGGAGCCATCTTCGTAGGACTTCTGCCCCAGACCATTGCCATTGCCAAGGATTTCCTGCCACCGGCCATTGGTGAATTCCCAGGCTTGGAGCCGGGTCTGTTTGGTGTCATCCTGGTGCTGTTCATCATATTCGAACCGATGGGGCTTTACGGCCGCTGGCTGAAATTCAAACTTTTTCTGGAGATGTTTCCGCTATACCGCAAAGCGACCTTTAAACGTCAAAAGAGCTATCTGAAAACGGAGCGTGTACAATGACATTTTTCAAAGCAGAAAACGTTTCCATTGAATTCGGCGGGATAAAAGCGGTGAACAATGTCAGTTTTGATGTGGAAGAGGGAAGCATATACACCATTGTTGGACCCAACGGAGCCGGTAAAACGACCATTTTTAACATCATCAGCCGCATTTACAATCTGACCAGGGGCAAAATCACCTTTGAAGACAAGGATATTACCCATCTGCCGACTCACCAGGTGGTCCAGTTGGGAATTGCCCGCACCTTTCAGAATATCGAGCTCTTCGAGCATGCCACTGTGCTTCACAACCTGCTCATCGGCCGGCATATCCACTGCAAATCCGGGATACTGTCTGATTTGCTGTTTCTGCCCTCCGTCAAGCGAATGGAGCTTGAGCACCGCAGGCGTGTAGAAGATGTAATTGACTTCCTGGACCTGCAGCACTACCGGGATCAGCTGATACAGAACCTGCCATACGGCGTTCGGAAAATTGTCGAACTGGGGCGGGCACTTTGCACCGATCCGAAACTGCTGCTACTGGACGAACCGGCATCCGGACTGAACGTAGATGAAACCGAGGATATGGCGTTCTGGATAGATGATATCAAAAAGCTGTTGGGCATCACCGTTATCATGGTTGAGCATAATATGGCCCTTGTCTCCCAGGTATCAGACAAGGTACTGGCCATCAACTACGGCGAAAAACTGGCTGAAGGAACTGCGCGGGAGGTCCAGGAAGATCATGAGGTCATCAAGGCTTACTTAGGAGAAGAAGATGTCGGATAACATACTTACACTGAGAAATGTAGAGACATACTACGGACCTATCCTCGCCATCAAGGGCATCAGCCTGAATGTTGAAAAAGGAAAAATCGTCACGATCCTGGGAGCAAATGGTGCGGGAAAGACAACCATCTTGAAAACCCTGTGCGGCGCCATGGATCCGCAAAAAGGAAAGGTCGAGTTCCTGGGCAAAGAGATTCAGAAGCAGGACCCAGACAAAATAGCCAGGCAGGGCATTGCCCATGTTCCCGAAGGGAGAGAGGTATTTCCGCTACTGTCAGTCCATGACAACCTGATGATGGGAGCATATGGCCGCAAGGACAAGAAAAACATCAATGATGACATGGACATCGTTTATGACTATTTCCCCGTACTCAGGGAACGGATCAAACAGAAAGCCGGTTTTCTGTCAGGCGGACAGCAGCAAATGCTGGTTCTTGGAAGAGCCATGATGGCAAGGCCGAAACTGATGTTATTGGATGAGCCCTCTTTGGGGCTCTCTCCGTTATTTGTCCAGGATATCTTCGGTATCATTCGCCGCCTGAATGAAGAGCAGAAGATGACCATGCTACTGGTGGAACAGAATGCCAATATGGCGCTGAAAAACGGACACTATGGTTACGTCCTGGAAAATGGTCGCATCGTGATGGAGGACAGTTGCGCCAACCTGATGGCCTCGGACGATATTAAGGAGTTCTATATGGGGATAAAAGAAGAAGGGGCAAGGGGTAAACGGCGCTGGAAAAAACGAAAAACCTGGCGCTAGGGATCGTACAAAAATAACTTGGCATAAGCTGGCCGCAAAAGTCCCATAAAGACCAGACATTTTGCCAATAGAATGCCAAGTAATTTTTAAGCCGACCCTTAGTCAGTTCATTCCCTGTTACAACAAACATTCAGCAAAAACGGATCTATGACCACACCAACATTCGAACCAGTGACCATTGAGGGCTGTGACACAGTTATAAAACTTTTCAGACACCGGGTGAAACAACTGGGCAGCAAAGTTGCGATGCGTGAGAAGAATTTCGGCATCTGGGAAGCCTATACCTGGGCGGACTACGGAGAACAGGCAATGGAAATTGGAATGGGCCTTATCTCTCTGGGGTTAAAACGAGGTGATGTCTGCTCCATTGTCAGTGACAATAACAAGGAATGGTTGTGGTCCGATATGGGCATTCAGGGTTGCGGTGGCGTAACCAGTGGTGTCTACACAACCGACTCCAGCGCTCAGCTGCAATACCTGGCTACCGATTCCACCACCCGCTTTCTGTTTGTGGAGAATGAAGAACAGCTTGACAAGTACCTGGATGTCAGGGAAAACACCCCGACCATCAGCAAGGTGATCGTATTCGATTCAGAGGGTCTGCACGAATTCAGAGACGATACCGTCATCATGATGGAAGATCTCTACGAACTGGGCAGATCTTATGTAAAAGAACACCCGGCTCTCTGGAACCAGGAAATTGACAAATCCACTCCAGACGATCTGATGGTGCTGATCTACACGTCAGGAACGACGGGGCCGCCCAAAGGTGCCATGGTCAGCCATCGAAACTGCATGTACCAGATTGAGACCTTTGATAAGATCCTGGAGATTAACGATCAAGATGAACAACTCTCCTTTCTGCCGCTCTGTCACATTCTGGAGCGGCTGGTATCCATACTCATTCCACTGAAGTCCTGTGGTACGATCAATTTTGTTGAGGGATCCGATACCGTGCCGGAGAATATCCGGGAGGTCTCTCCCACCATCTTTATTGCTGTCCCCAGAATCTGGGAGAAATTCTATTCCGGTATTCAGCTGCAGGTCAAAGATGCCACACGCGTGGGTAAGTTTTTTTACAATCTGGCTGTTAACATTGGTGACAGAGCTGCAGGGTACAAGGTAGATAGAAAGCCAATACCCCTGGGGCTTTCCCTGATTTACTGGATTGCCCAAAAAACCGTTCTGAACAACATCCTGCGCATGATGGGTCTGGATCGTCTGCGTTGGGCCGGAACCGGTGCGGCACCTATCTCTCCTGATCTGATCAGGTGGTACCTGTCCATGGGTGTAGAGATGTTCGAAGCTTACGGACAGACTGAATGCTGCGGTGTCGCAACCGCCAATATCATCGGAAACTCAAAGTTGGGCACCATCGGGCAGGCTATTCCGGATACGGAAATCGGAATCTCCGAAGTGGGTGAAATACTCATCAAAAGCCCCGGCGTGTTCATCGGTTACTTCAACCAGCCCGAAAAAACAGAAGAGACTGTCGTCGATGGTTGGCTGCACACCGGCGATGTCGGCAAAAAAGATGATGAGGATTTCGTCACTATCACCGACCGTCTGAAGGATATTATCATTACAGCTGGTGGGAAAAACATCTCTCCCAGTGAGATTGAGAATCAGTTGAAGTTCTCTCCTTACATAACCGACGCCGTTGTGATAGGGGATAAAAGAAAGTACCTGAGCTGCCTGATCATGATTGACCAGGAGAACGTAGAGAAATTTGCGCAGGATCATGATATCCCCTACACCAATTTTGCCAGCCTCTGCAGGGCGGAAGAGGTGGTGGAAATGATCTGGCAGGAAACCCTGGAAGTCAACAAGCAGTTTGCACGGGTGGAGCAGGTCAAAAAGATTCGGCTGATCGATCAACTCCTGACAGCCGAGGACGACGAACTGACGCCGACCATGAAACTGAAGCGGAATTTCGTGAACCAGAAGTATGGGGAGTTGATAGAGTCAATGTACTAGAGAAGGTGTATGGATGTTGTCCGTAAAATACCGCGGCCCTCGTTATGGTTCTTTAAACCCGGTATTTGTTAAATTGCAGGATGCATAGCAAATGAAAACAGCCGTTTTCAAGCCTATGAATTCCTAAAACTCGAATCTGAAACGGAGGAGAAGATGAAAGGGAAATATCTGTTACGGTTTTTACTGAGTGCTGCAGTGCTGTTGGGAATGATTGCCGTTGTACAGGCAGGTACCAGAGGGGTACGCAAAAACGAGATTGTGGTCGGGACCCATACCGCGCTGAGCGGACCGCTCGCCGGCTGGGGGACAGATGCTGTACAGGGAGTCAGAATGCGTTTTGAAGAAGCAAACGCCAAAGGGGGTGTTCACGACCGTAAGATCAAGTATATTGCGGAAGATTCCCAATATCGTGTCCCCATAGCTGTTCAAAAGGCGAACAAGCTGGTGAACCGCGATAAGGTATTCTTTCTGATCGCCAGCATCGGGACACCTCATAATAATGCTGTATTCAAAATGCTGGAAAAGAAGAATGTGCCCAATCTCTTCCCGTATACGGCTGCGCGTTCCATGTTTGAGCCCTATCATAAGCTGAAATTTGCCAACCTGACCAGTTACTACGACAATATACGATCGGCCGTAAAGTACTTCATCGAGGAAAAAGGGAGGAAACGGCCCTGCATGATGGTTGTAGATAACGATTTCGGCAAGGAAACAATTGATGCCGTACATGATCAACTGAAAGTGCAAGGTGTGGACCTTGTAGCGGAAACCACTCACAAGTATACGGCAACGAACTATGTTGGTGCCATAACAAAACTTCGTAAGGCTAAATGCGACGTCGTTTTCCTGGGAACCATCGTCCGGGATACCATTATATCTGTTTCCACGGCAGCCAAAATGGGATGGAAGGTGGATATGGTCGGGCAGACAGCTGCCTGTAACAATATCATTGCAGCAAAAGGCGGGAAAGGTGTTGAAGGATTGTATGCTGTCACTTCTATTCCGATGATGTACGAAGATCAGGCAACCGGCCCTGCGAAAGTCTTTTTTGACAAGTACAAAAAGAAGTACGGGAAAGCCCCCTCCCCAGTTGCCCAACAGGGATATTTCAGTGCAGATCTGGCAGTGATCGGGCTGGAGAGAGCAGGAAGAAATCTGACACTGAACAGCTTTATCAAAGGGCTGGAAAGTATCAAGGCCTACCAGCATCCGTTTGGTGGACCGCTCATCAGCTTCAGCAAGAAGATTCACCTGGGATCCCGCGAATCTGTGATGCTGCAGATTCAAGATGGAAAATGGGTTTCACCCACCGGTGAGAAGATGATTTTGGATTATTAAGGATCGGCTCAAAAATTAAGTCACATTCTGTTTGCAAAACATCCAGCTTTTAGGACTTTTGCAAACAGATTAAGTGACATTATTTTTGAACGATCACCTAAGGGTCGGCTCAAATATTAGATCACGTTCTGTTTGAAAAATGTCCAGCTTTTGGGACTTTTGCAAACAGATTATGTGACGTTATTTTTGAACGGTCCCCTAAGCCCAGTCTACAATGACAAGCTGAAATCGGAGGATGTGTTCCGGCTGAATCTCCTCCAGTTCAATCACACATCAGGAGGCCTGCATTTTTCAAGCAGGTCTCCCTGATGTCATGCTGCATGATATCAGGTGAAAAAATGGTCCCGACTATTGAAAACGCCGTTTCAGATCTGCCTCAGAAACAAAAGGCCAAGCTTTATCCGGTCGTTCTGGAACTGTTTTCAACAAGGGATTTTCATCAGGTCAGTGTCCGGGAGATCAGCAAACTGTCAGGCATCAGCACCACCACCATCTACCGCTACTTCCCATCAAAAGAGAAACTTCTGTTTTCCATCCTTGACGAAAAACTGAGCGAACTGGCCGGTTTGCTGAAGATGCATATGCAGGGGCTGGAAAGTACGAAGGAGATGTTCAGAAAGCTGTTCTGGGTAACCCTCGACCACTATGACAGCACACCAGGGATGGCTGTAGCCAATATCGTGACAGCACCGACACATGCCTGGATGGTAGAGGGAAGCTATCGCCGCAAAGACGCCTACCTGCTTATTGGTCAAATAATTGAACACGGACGTGCTCGTGGTGAACTTGACCCGGCCATCTCTGATGAGCACATGATTGATCTTTACTTCATGTACTGTTACCGCCAGATTCAACGCTGGTGTTTCCGAAAAAAGAACACCAAATTGGCAGACTCCGTCGGACTGTTTTTCGACGTCTTCTGGAAGACAGTATCAATCCCTTCAGGATAACAACCCTTTAGTACTCTTCAAGAGATTCCTTGATGATCACCAACTGGTTATTCAGGCCGTTTAGTTCAATTTGCCAGAAAGCATCACTACCCCAATCCGGAAAATTGTTCCTGAACTGGAAATCCTTTGACTGACGGCTGCACCAGGCGAGAAAGTAGATGATCCTCATGGCCCGCAACGGCTCAATCAGGCTAATGGTCTTTCGGTCAAATGGCCTGAACAATTCATACCCCTCGACCATCAGCTCAATTTCTCTCTGGCATTTATCAACATAATCGGGAAGTAGAAACCACAGATCCTGAACCGCAGGGCCTGTCATCATATCATCAAAGTCAATCAGCATGATGCCACTTTCTGGCCTGAAGATAACATTTCCGCTGTGGCAGTCGCCGTGAATCCGGATACGTTCTGTGTCCTCGAACAATCGGTTGGCAAGTTCAAGAATCCGTTCACAGACACTCTTGAACTCTGACAACTGCTGGAGTGGAATGAAGCCACCATCTATCAACCGGTTGACATCACTGGCGGTGGATTCAGCAGGGTGCAGGTGGATCCGATGTGGGGCCTCCTTCGCCTGCCCCACATTGTGAATTCGGGCGATCAATGTCCCGATTCTTTTCCAGTCTTCGTCATGAATGATCTCAAACTCCCGACCCAACCGCTTAGGGTAAACTGAGAAATAGATACCATCCACCTCTTCAATGGTAAACCCGTTTTGAAGCTCCATGGGCAGTACCACAGGGATTTCTGCTGTCCCACAATCCTGCATGAACTCATGCTCTTCCAACAGAGCAGGCTTCTCCCATCGACCAGGACGATAAAATTTTGCGATCACCCGTTCTCCAGCCATGGTCTGCAGTTCATACACCCGATTGATATAACTGGGCAAGGGTGAGGTAAATCCGGTCATGCGCTCGCCGATGGCAGCCTCAACCGCATCGATAATTCGGTCGGGACTTAGTGATTCAAAGTCAGATGGGGTCGTGTTCAATGGTTCATCCTTTATATGGCATCTTGTAATATCAATGGCTTTGGACCAGACAATCGTAAGGTTCACCACCATGATCAAAAAAATTAAAACCCAAACCTTTACATGGGGACTCGGATATTGGCGTGATTCTTCTTCTTTAAATATCAACCACTTTTACAATTACGTCCACTCAAGAATCGACCTTTTCATAACGACATGAGGGCGCCTCATACAATCCATCATGGCTAACCAGTCACAACGAAGGATGAAAAAGTCCGGGGTCCCACCCGGGAAACAGGGAAACATAATTCACGTTTCTAACCCTTTATGTAGACAGGAAGAAACAAGCTGTTTTTCATATAAAATATGAGGTCGAGTACTGAAAGAACATGACAAACGGCTTTTCAGGTATGCAGAAAAGTGAAGAGATGCCCCTTCAGTTCAGAAGGGGCGGGAGGAGAGATATAGACTTCCAGTTTGAAAAAGTTCTTAATGGTTCAAACTTGATATGGCGCTTTTAAGCTTATCTTTAACTTCTTTGGCGATGGGAAGCAAGTCCTCCCTGCCGACCATCGAAAGTAGTATGATTGGATTGACAGCTGTCACGGCAAACTGATTATCTCCAGTTTCCCGAACGGTCACATTGCACGGTAGTAACAAACTAATGTCGGGCTCCATGGTGGTTGCCTGGTGTGCAAACCCCGGATTGCAAGCGCCAAGGATGATATGATGGGGTATATCCACATCAATCTTCTTTTTAAGGGTCGCCTTGATGTCAATTTCGGTCAGTACGCCGAAACCCTGGGTTTTCAATGCCTCGATTGTTTTTTCGACCACTTTTTCATACGGCCCGTTCACAGTTGTTCCCATTCCATAATCATTGGCAGGCATGGGCCCCGTTTTGCCCTGCCCGAATTTTTTGTCCAGATACACCAGAATCTGCTCACTACCAACGATGACCTCTTCCCCATCTGCAAGTACCGGGACCTGCTGCTGACCGCTCAGTTCTTTCAATGCCTTACGCTCAGAACCGGTTTTTTCCACTGGCATTAGCAAAACCGGTAGATTTAAAAGGCTCAATTTCTTACGAACGATCTGGCAGAAGGGGCAGGTTTCCCTCTGATACAACACCAGGTTATTTTGGTTTTCCACTGTCATTCCTGAAATATTGGGTTAATATGAAACATTAAGCAGCCTGAACAACAACTTCACGTACTCTGCCTGGATCTGCACCGACAATGACCTCTTTCTGTTGGCCATTTTCAAAAAGGATCATGGTGGGAATTCCTCTGACGCCAAACTGAGATGGTGTCACGTTGTTTTGATCCACATTGATCTTGGCGATGGTCACCTTTCCAGCAAACTCATCAGCCAGTTCTTCAAGGTAAGGACCAATCATTTTGCAGGGACCACACCAGTCAGCATAGAAGTCAACCAGTACGGGCTTGTCACTTTTGATGACATTTTCGTTGAAATCTGCATCAGACAAATATTTTACGTTTTGAGTTGCCATTTTCTTCTCCTTGTTGGTTTTATTAATCTGCCCATTTGGGCAATCGATTTTAAATTCTCGATTTAAGCTATGTAGTACTCTATATTGCAGTGGGTGTGCCATCAATTGTAATTATTACTTTTATTTAATATATCAATCACTTATTAGAAATTTTCTTTTTTTAAGCAGGCTTTTTCAATACCCCGTGCGCCTAGATCCGTTACCTAAGTAACGTTACTAAACGTTAACGTTACTTAGGTAACGGAAGGTCACCTTTCCCCAAAGCGGCTTTTGACGAACAATAAAGAACGTGAACATAATAGGAAGCCAAACGAAACAGGTGAGCAGTATAACACCACCACAAGACACTATTCCAGGAGTATTACATGTCAGATTCCATCATTCTTGTAGATAAAACAGAGGGCATTGCGACTATCACCCTGAATCGCCCCGATTCCATGAACGCGCTTTCAACGGAATTGATCGCTGCGTTTAATGATACCTTTGCAGACCTCAAAGATGACCCCTCTATTGGCGCCGCCATACTTACCGGCAACGGCAGGGCTTTCTGCGCCGGTCTTGATCTGAAGGAGTTATCACAGGGCGGTAACCTGCTGGGAAAATCGGATGAGAAAGCAAAAGTAGATGCCAATATCATCAATCCAATGAAGGCATTTGGCCGTCCCATCATTGGGGCCATAAACGGTGCAGCCATCACCGGTGGATTTGAGCTGGCTCTGGCCTGTGATATTATTGTTGCATCAACGGAAGCCCGATTTGCCGATACCCATGCGCGGGTTGGCGTTATTCCGGGTTCCGAACTCAGCCAGAAACTGTCCCGCACCATCGGCATCTACCGCGCCAAAGAGGTTTCACTCACTGGAAATTTCATCAGCGCGCAACAGGCAGAGTCCTGGGGATTGGTCAACCGTGTTGTCGATCCTTCAGAATTGCTACCGACCTGCCGTCAACTTGCACAGGATATTCTCTCCTGCCCATGGGAAATGGTTCGGGAGTATAAACAACTCATAGACAATGGCTTTCAGCTGGCGTTTAAAGATGGAGTCGAGCTTGAAAGGGAAACCCCTCACAAACACTTTGCAACAGTTAATTCAGAGTCTATCGCCAAGGCAACGGGAAGCGTTCTGGATCGGGGAAGAAAGCAACAATATTGATATTTCAGGAAACAGGAGAAGTTGAATGGAGAACCTATCGAACGCTACCCGGGAAATCATGTGGAACGTCCCTTTCGGGTGGTTGATGTATCCATTGTTTGTGTTGAGTCTGATATCGCTGACCTATGGATTTTACCGACATATTTCCCGTTGGCGCGCTGGGAGCCCCGATGACACCCGATTATCCGAATACCCGGCCCGTCTGCTCTTCGGGTTAAAAGAGGTTCTGCTACAAACAAAGGTCTGGCGATTCAGCATAGCTGGTTTTTTTCACAGTCTCTTCTTCTACTCCTTTATCGTTTTTGTGGTCACCACAGCTGTCATCGGTCTGGACTATGACTTTGGTACCAATCTCTACCGTGGACTCTTATACAGTACCCTGACGGTTCTCTCTGACCTGGCGGGCCTGCTGTTTCTATTCGGTCTCGGCATGGCTATCTGGAGACGAACAATTACTCGACCTGTTACCCTGACCTCCGACAGCAATGATGTGGTTGCCCTGGGATTGTTGATGCTGATTGTGATCACCGGCTTTTCACTAGAGGGCCTGCGGATTAGCCTGACAGGAGATCAATGGGCCAGCCTGTCTCCAGTCGGTTTCCTGACTAGCGGCCTGTTCAGCGGCCTATCAAAGCAGGGAGGGTTAACCCTGCATGCCGGGATCTGGTGGATACATACGCTCCTGGTCATGGTGTGGATTGCATCGATTCCCTATACCAATTTTCTGCACCTCTTGATTATCCCGGCCAATGCCTTTTTCGCCAAACGCTCCCCGGCAGGAGAACTGACGCGGATTGACCTCGAGGCGTTGATGGAGCAGGAAGACTTTGATCCGGACGACTTTTCCATCGGGCTCGGCACTACTGACCACTTGACCTGGAAGCAGCGGCTGAGTCTTGACGCGTGCGTCTCCTGCGGTCGGTGTGATGATATCTGCCCCGCTTTTGCCGCGGGTCTACCGTTGTCGCCCAAACAGTTTATAGCCGGGATGAAAGGCGCCATGATGCTGAACCACATAAACCAGAAGTTTGAAGTTGAAAGCAGTGGCACCGAGATAGTGGGAAACGCCTTTGATGAGATGCTCACCTGGCACTGTCGAACCTGCCGGGCCTGTGATGAGGTTTGCCCGGCTTATGTTGAACATGTGGACACACAGATAGAGATCCGCCGCAGTGAGGTCAACATGAATGGCCGCATGCCGGAAGAGTTGGAACAGATGCTGAGACAGATGGAAACCAACGGAAATCCATTTGGTCACCAGAAAGAGAGAGTCAGATGGACGGAATCGCTGGAAGCTCCCATCATCGGACCCGGTGAATCATGCGACGTTCTATACTGGATCGGTTGCCTCAGCACCTTTGATTCGGAAAAACAACAGATCGCAGAGGGTGTTTTGCAATACCTTAAAAACAGTGGTGTCAGCTACGGGATACTAGGCGTAGGTGAGGTCTGCTGTGGGGATCCGGCCCGGATTGCCGGTGAGGAAAACCTGTTCCAGACGACCGCCAAGCAACAGGTGGAAGAGCTGAAGCAGAGACAATTCAAGATATTACTGACCTCCTGTCCCCATTGCTTTAACGTTCTGAAGAACGAGTATCCCCAGTTTGGTGGGGAATTCCAGGTAATGCATCATACCGAATACCTGCAGGCCAATGGTGTCACAAACCCCCAACCATCACCGTCAAAGCCGCGAACGGTATTTTATCACGATCCCTGTTACCTTGGTCGGTATCAGGGGATTTATGAAGCGCCCAGAGCGGTACTAAAGGAGCTGCCCGATTTAAAAATGGCAGAATTGGACAAGTCCGGATGGAAAAGTTTCTGCTGTGGCGCTGGTGGCGGTCATTTCTGGATGGACATCAAGGGTGGTGAACGGATCAACAACCTGCGGGTTCAACAGATAAAAGAAGCTGGTGCCGACACCATTGTCACCGCCTGTCCCTTTTGCCACCACATGTTGGAAGATTCCATCAAACTACTCAATCTGGAAGATGAACTCCAGGTAATGGACATTATCTCATTGGCACAGGAATCACCTACAGATCAAACTTAAGTAAGAACGCACCATTGCAACACTCAATATCAGGTAAGGAGACCAATAGTGAAAATCGAATACGAAGAGCAAAGGAGCGGCCCACTTCCATTGGAGGGAATCAAGGTTGTCGAATACGGCGTGTTTCACGCAGGCCCCGGGGCAGGAGCCATTCTCGGCGATCTTGGAGCAGAGGTGATCAAGATTGAGGCCCCGGTGGGTGACGGGATTCGTTCCTGGAAAAAAGTGGCCGGTCTCGACATGTCCGGACCAAATGACAACAGTGTCACCTTTGAGGTCTCCAACCGGAACAAGAGGAATATCTGCCTGGATATCAAGTCCGACGCCGGTCGAGAGATTCTGCACCGGCTGGTGAAGGAGGCAGACGTCTTCATGAGCAACCTGAGGAAGCCCACCAGAACCAAACTGGGCGTCGACTATGCCGCTATTTCAGCGGTCAACCCCAAAATCATCTATTCCAGTGTTTCCGGGTACGGCCAGGAGGGCCCCATGCAGAACATCGGGGCCTTTGATCCCTTGGGACAGGCCTGTTCAGGGATGATGTTCACCTCAGGGTCCGACCTGCCGGCACCGATTCAACTCGGAATCCTGGACCAGGCAACAGCCATCTCTCTCAGTCATGCCATTCTCACAGCCCTGCTGGCCCGTGAACGGCAAGGCATTTCACAGGAGGTGCACGTTTCCTTGTACGGTTCCGCTTTGTGGTTGCAGCATATTAACCTGATGCTGGCCAACTCCCTGCACATCAATCCATGTGTTTCTTCAAACCGAGCCGAGCATTCTCCGCTGCGAAACGTTTTTTGCTGCGGGGATGGGGAGTGGGTGATGTGTACCCATCACCCGGAGGAAAAGTACTGGGCAACATTCTGCAGGGTCATGGGAACAGAAGAGCTGCTGACCGATCCTGAATATACCGATGAACAGGGAAGGCCACTTAAGCCGGAAGAGTTGAACACCCGCTTCGACACCATCTTTGCCACGCGACCGCGGGATGAATGGATGGCCGATTTTATGGCTGCCCAGCTGATGTTTGCTCCGATTCAGAGAATCATGGATGTGGAAAATGATCCCCAGGCCCTGGAGAACGGTTATGTCCGACCAGCCGACTATCCCGGATTTGGAAAAATGAACGTCCCCGGTTATCCGATCTATTTCAGTGAATGTCAACCCGGCATCCAGAGGCGTGCCGCGCACAAAGGGGAACAAACCGTTGATATCATGACCGAACTGGGATATGATGCAGACGCCATTGAGATGCTTAAAAAAGAGGGCGTCATTGAATAAGCTTCTGTTGCCCCACACCCGCCAGCCCCTTTGTTATATACTAGAGGGCCTGCGGGTGCCGATTCATGACAACCTCGGCTGCTGATTGACAGCAATCCCTTCTTTGGATTAATACTCAAAAGACAAGCTATAACCTATTGCCAGCGCGGCGGATGATTTTTATGCCGGAACACCATCCTTCAGGAACCTACCATGAAAAAAAATAATCTGGATTTGTCACCCTACGGGATCACCAAAGTCAAGGAGATCTATCACAACCTCTCTTATGACGACCTTTACAAACATGAGACCAACAGTAAACTACAAGGCTACGAAAAGGGATTTGTCACCGATCTGGGGGCAGTTGCAGTGGATACCGGTGTCTTTACCGGACGTTCGCCCAAGGATAAATACATCGTCAAGGAGGACAGTTCGGAAGAGCATATCTGGTGGGCGGATTCCCAGCGGAATGTTTCGGACAACAAACCCATTTCCGAAGAGGTATGGAATGATCTGCTCGAAAACGGTTCCTCACAGCTGTGTGGGAAAAAACTGTATGTAACAGATGCCTATTGTGGCGCCAACGAAAATACCCGCATTCGCATCCGGGTTATTTCCGAGGTCGCCTGGATGTCCCATTTTGTGAAAAACATGTTTATCCGCCCGACCCAGAAAGAGCTGACCAGCTTCAAACCGGATTTTGTGATGTTGATGTCCGCCAAGACCGTCAACGAAAAATGGGTGGAGCACAACCTGAACAGTGATGTTTACGTGGCATTCCACCTGGCTAAAAAAATGGCCGTGGTGGGCGGAACCTGGTATGGTGGCGAAATCAAGAAGGGCTTCTTTTCGGTGATGAACTATTTCTTACCGTTGAATAAAATCGCAGCCATGCACTGCTCAGCCAATATGGGCAAGAACGGTGACACCGCCATCTTCTTCGGCCTTTCCGGAACTGGAAAAACAACACTTTCAGCCGATCCCGAACGTTACCTGATCGGCGACGACGAACACGGCTGGGACGATGAGGGGGTCTTCAACTTCGAAGGGGGATGCTACGCAAAATGTATCAACCTCAACAAGGATAAGGAGCCGGACATATACAATGCCATCAAGCGAGACGCCCTGCTTGAAAATGTGGTGTTTGATGCGAAAACCGGCAAAATCGATTTTACCGATACGTCCAAAACCGAAAACACCAGGGTCTCATATCCCATTAACCATATCGATAACATCGTCAGACCCATTTCCAGAGGGGCACACCCGAAAAAGATCATTTTCCTGACTGCAGACGCATTTGGCGTTTTCCCACCTGTTTCAAAGCTGACACAGGATCAGGCCATGTATTTCTTTCTCAGCGGCTATACATCAAAGCTGGCCGGAACCGAAAGGGGGATTAAAGAGCCCATCCCCACTTTTTCACCAGCCTTCGGAGCCGCGTTTCTCCTGCTGCACCCCACAGTCTACGCCCAGGAACTGGCCCGCAAAATGGAGAAGTATGGAGCGACCGCCTACCTGGTCAATACGGGCTGGACGGGTGGCTCTTACGGCATGGGAAAAAGGATCGACTTGAAGGATACCCGAAACATCATCAAGGCCATCCTGGACGGATCCATTGATGAGGAAGAATTTGAGGAGCTCCCGACCTTTGGACTGCAGATTCCCAAAAAGCTTCACGGTGTGGACACCTTCATCCTCAACCCCCGCAACACCTGGAAGTATCAGGAGGCCTATGTCAAGCAGGCCCAGAGTCTAGCTGATCAGTTCATCGAGAATTTCGAAAGCTTTACCGATACGGAAGAGGGTAAGCGGCTGGTAGCTGCCGGTCCGAAGAATAAGTATATGAAGCAGTATTACAACTACTACGAGCGAAAGGTTACAGAGCTGGAAAAAGACCACAAGGACGAGATCACCCGCCTGCGGGACCAGATTTACATCCTGCAGAATTCGTTCAACGAATATATCTCCTTTAACTCCATCAATTCCAACTACAAACACCAGAAGCTCAATCGGCACATGCCGGTCTACCTGTACATCGGAACCAAAAATAAGACCGATCTGGGAAAGATGTATCGGGCAGGCATCAAGGTGGTTAATGCAGCTGGATTCAGGTTCTACAACCCCGATAAAAAACCGGAGGTGTATACCCAGCGAATGGCCGTTTCCAAGGAGAAGCTGACACTGCCAGGGGTTTACGATAAAATATATGAAATTGAGACATCCTTCAACAGGGTAGATGAATCCAACGACCCCCTTGACAAAGCAACTGCCGCCTTTTCCAAAATGACGGACAAATTCGAAAACCTGGCTGTTAAAATGGGATCGCTGGTGTTCGTCAAAACAACCACCCACACTGGTGAGTCAAAATCCGAGACCCGGATTCTGACCATCTCCGGCCTGATTCATCTGGATAAACATCCGGATTTGATGAAGCAGCCGGCACGTATGCTGAAGGAGTTGAACTCTTTTTAGACATTTCCCCGGCCGCAGCCGGGGATCATTTACTGCTCTGCCAGCCAGCGTTCTGCATCAATGGCTGCCATACACCCGGTACCGGCAGCGGTCACCGCCTGTCGGTACTTGCTGTCAGCCACATCGCCACAGGCAAATACCCCTTCCACACTGGTGCGGGTGGAACCATTTTCAGTGATAAGATACTTCTGCTTATTCATATCCAGGATACCATCAAAGACACCGGTATTGGGTTCGTGCCCAATGGCGACGAACATGCCGGCTGTACCCAGTCGCTTGACCTCACCGGTCTTGACATTCTTTACAGCCAGATCAGTCATTCCCTTCTCGTCATCTCCGATCACCTCTTCAGGTACAGAATCCCAGACCACTTCGATCTTTTCGTTAGCCAGTACACGCTCCTGCATGGCTTTACTGCCTCGGAATTCGTCCCTGCGATGCACCAGGTAGACCCTCTCGCAGAAATTGGTCAGATACCCGGCCTCCTCCAGGGCCGTGTCCCCTCCACCGATCACTGCAACCTTCTGTCCCTTATAGAAAAAGCCGTCGCAGGTGGCACAGGCGGAAACACCCCGGTTTTTAAAGCGGGTTTCACTCTCCATACCGATATAACGTGCGGAAGCGCCGGTAGCGATAATCAGGGCATCACTGGTATAGGTCTTATTGCCCGCTGTCACCTTAAAGGGGCGATTGGACACATCCACCTCTGTTACCTCTCCAAACACAATCTCGGTCTCAAAGCGCAAAGCCTGCTGCTCCATTTCGTTCATTAATTGGTTGCCGTCAATTCCCTTGGAAAAACCGGGAAAGTTCTCGACTTCGGTTGTGGTGGTGAGCTGTCCACCTTTCTGGGGACCGGTGATGATCGTTGGTTTTAGATTGGCCCTGGCGGCATAGATGGCGGCCGTATATCCGGCAGGGCCGGTACCCAGGATAATTACTTTTCTGTGATTCTCTTCCATGAATTCCTTGTGGGTTATGTGGTTATAATATTAGACATCGCGTTGCCCTGACGGACACGTTCAGAATTAACTGGTTAATGATTAATGCTGCATTGGTCGTGCCAGAACAAAATCATTCCGTATCGGCCCGTTTCAGTGGTATATCCCACTTCTTCATATATTTCCAGATTGCCGTCCGGCTAAGTCCAACCCGCCGGCCTACCTCAGCCTTATTCCAGTCGCAATCATCAAGAACCTCAAGCAGGCGCTCCTGGGTCAGTTTCTTGACTGAGAGATCGCCTCGTGCAGTGGGATCATAGGGGACTGAAAGTGGTGGACGGTACTCGGTCTGCCGGATTTCTATGGGCAGGTCGAAGACATCTATTATATCTTCAGCACAAATCACGAAGGCATGCTCAATGGCATTCTCCAGCTCCCGAACGTTCCCCGGCCAAGCATAATCCATCATCACTCGAAGGGCCGGTTTATTCAATCCCTTGATCTGCTTTCCTGTTTTATTATTCTGCTTATCGATAAAATGCTCAGCCAGCAACGAAATATCCTCTTTTCTCTCCCTGAGAGATGGAACATGTATCGGGAATACCTTCAGGCGGTAATAGAGGTCTTCACGAAAATGGCCAGTTCGGATCAGACCAAAAAGATCCCTGTTCGTTGCCGTGATGATGCGGATATCTACCTTCCGTTTGCGGGACTCTCCTACTCGCTCAACCTCACGTTCCTGGAGCACCCGCAGTAGTTTGACCTGAATATAGGGACTCAATTCACCAATCTCATCCAGAAATATCGTGCCCCCTTCCGCCTCTTCAAAACGGCCGATACGGTCCTTGATAGCGCCAGTAAACGCGCCCTTGGCATGCCCGAACAATTCACTTTCCAGCAGTGACTCGGACAGGGCGCTGCAGTTAACCGTTACCAATGGCTTGCTTGAGCGAATACTGTGGTAGTGGATCGCTCCAGCAACCAACTCCTTTCCTGTCCCACTTTCCCCCTGGATCAGGATAGTGGCCTCACTGCCGGCAGCCGAGCTGATCGCTGAAAATATTGACTGCATGGCCCGGGCTTTTCCGATAATGTTGTCGAACTGATATACCTCTTTCAGTTTACGGCTGACCTCTTCCATTTTCAGACGTGTCCGACTCAACTCGGTTAGATCGGTCACTGTCTCCACCACCCCCTTGAACTGCCCATGTTCGTCCTCCACCAGACGGGCATTTTTCAGTACCGGTACACTGAAGCCATCTTTATGCCGCAACATGCACTCAATCGCTTCCACTTTACCGTATTTCATCACACCACACTCCTCAAGACCTGAGGTGCATCGTTTGCCAAATCAGAGGTTGAAGTCCAGTATATCACAGCTTTTACCCAGCACCTCTTCGGCCTTGTAGCCGGAGATACGCTCTATGGCCGGGTTCCAGAGCGTAATTTCCCCTTCTTCGTTCAGGGTGAAGACGCCATCAGCCATGGACTCCAGCAGTAAACTGGCAAATTTGGGATCGAGACTTCTTTTTTCGTTCTGGCTCATATATTTTTCCTGCAAAACTATGATGGCATTGGGTAGCGGTCTGTGCGGCATACAAACATGCTAATACAGTCACACTTTCGTTGCCTGTATTGAGAATATCCGGGAGATCTCCAAAGTAACGTTAACGTAACGTTACATATACCGTAAAAAATAACGCTCTCTTTGTCAATATTTGAAATGCAAGAAACGGAGTGGGTGTGGTGAAGGGGCTAACGTCCACTTATTATGCAGCGGACGTCAAGTTTGGAAAGGTCGAGCAAACAAGAGCAGTCAATCTTGTCTGTCCGAATGCCGCCTGATGGGCAGTTGTCTGGTGCTGGATGAACAAATCAATGTCTTTCAAGCTTGTCCGTTTCATTAAAATGGCTCTCCAATTCTTTCCAGAGGGCATCGAGATTGCAACGCATGATCAACAGATCTTGTTTCAAGCCACGGACATCTTTAACATAATTTTTTAGAACCACCTCCTCATGGAACCCCAACCTGGCAAAAATCTTTCGTGCTTCGGTCTGGGGGACCATCAATTTGACGATGATCTCTTCCACTTTTTCCTTCGCTGCCAGCAGGTATAGTTCCTCGGCCATCAGCATCCCAAGGCCTTTTTTCTGGTACGAATCTGCCACCAGCAACCTCAGTTCAGCGATGTGGGATTCCCAACCAGCTCTCCTCAGCTCAATAGCCCCATCAGCCACAATTTCATTGTCAGCCATGGCAACCAAACGTTTAATGTCTATAGGTCCATGATTCGCGAGTCTTTTGGCCACAATATCGCGATCGGTCACATCAACACGCAGATAGGCTTTTTCCTCAGATGAGAGATCCTGAAAAAAGGCAAAAGACTTGTCCACATCCCCGACGGCCGAAGAGCGAATGATTACCTCGCCGCCATCTTTCAACGTAAATTGTTTTTCCATCTGCTAATCACCTCCCTAAATAAAATGAAATCGTCCTGCCCTCACTCAGCCGGCAGGTGGGGCCCAAGCCCACTACAATTGGATGACTCAAAGCGTTGAAAAACAAAAGCCGGCAGACCGCCTGCAACGCCGGATTTGCCTTGTATTCTATCGTATCTCAGCTAGTTTAAAATATCAAATCTTTTTTCTTTTTCGGTCTCCCTTTAAGTCGCTTTCAGGATCGGCAGGTTGTTTTCCCATTTAGGCCTTTTCAGCAGTGTTGAATTGTTATAAAAGTGGGATTAACGGGCTTACATGTCGGGTTTGCAATCTTTCGACCTGAATCTAAAAGGAGTTTAAAACAGAAGATGGGTGTGGAAATAGAACGGAAATTTCTGGTTTGCGGTGACAAATGGCGTAAGCAGGCAAAGGGGACAGAGTACCGACAGGGCTATCTGCCCACATCGGATCTAACCGTCGTCAGAATTCGAATGATGGGACAAGACGCCGTATTGACCATCAAAGGTCGCACCACAGGCGTGACCCGGCATGAGTATGAATACCCGATACCAAAAGCCGATGCAGATGAAATGCTGAACACCCTGTGTAAGCACCCCCTGATCGAAAAAACACGCTATCAGGTTCAGCATGAGGGAACCCTTTGGGAAATTGATGAATTCAGTGGGGAAAACCATGGTTTAATAGTTGCGGAGGTCGAACTGGAAAGAGAAGATCAGAACATTTCCCTGCCGGAATGGATCGATCGTGACGTATCAAACGACGCCCGTTATTTCAATGTAAACCTGGCCTCCAACCCTTACAAAAATTGGAAAAACTGACCCGGCAACACCCAACAACCTGAATAGAAATGTATCTGTATCACAAATCTACGAATGACATCTTACCAAGACATACCTTTTTGCGGCTATTTGGTTTATCCTGCAATGAGATACGTTGATAGGGAAAGACCTTTGCAGTTAATACCCGCCTGACACAGGATTGTAGTTGAAATTTGTGGCAACCTGATTGTGGACGCCAATATGATTCCATCCAGCAGTTGTTTCACGATAAAACAGAGAACCATTTATTAAGGATATCGTTAGATGATTTCGCGAAGGTCTATTTTCAGTATCTTTCTGGCCACCCTGGCACTGTTTTTTTTAGCTGGGGGTACAGTTGCCAGTTCAACTACAGTAACCCCAAAGGCAGAAAAGGGGACACTGGACCTACGGAACTGGAAATTCAATAATGACGGCCCGATCAAACTGGACGGAGAGTGGTCTTTCTATTGGCAGCGACTCTATTCCCCTTCGGATTTTATCGGGCCTTCACCTCCCCAGCCAGCTGGTGTACAGGAGGTTCCGGGGTTGTGGAACGACCGGCTGGAAGATGGAACCGCCCTTTCCGGCAGCGGATATGCCACCTATCGGCTGAAAGTGTTGTTGAACCCGAATTGCTGTCTCGTGAGGGCAACCACATCACATCCCGCCAACAATCAAAGCAGTCAGGTCTACCAGGCAATGGGACTGCAGTTCATGTTTGTGGAAACCGCCTTCACCCTCTTCATCAATGGTGAAAAGGTCACGTCAGCAGGAACGGTCGGGAACTCCTCACAAACATCCAAGCCCATGTATTTACCTCACACTGCCGGTTTACTGGTGAATGGAAATGAGCTGGATATTGTGATACAGGTTTCCAATTTTCATCATCGCAAGGGGGGCCTGGAATCCACCATTTTGCTGGGCTGTCAGGGGGATATTCAGGAAAGCAGGCAACAGAGCTTATATATTGATATTTTCCTGTTCAGCAGCATCATCATCATGGGGTTTTACTACCTGGGTATTTTCCTGCTGTGGAAAAAAGAGCGAGCACCTCTGTATTTCAGCCTTCTTTGCTTCCTGGTCGCAATTCGCGCCATTGTTGTGGGTGACTACTTTATCCTGACGATTATACCTCAGATACCGTGGGAGATCCTGCTAAAAATTGAGTACATCTCCTTTCTGCTGCCGCTTACGCTCTTCAGTCTTTTTCTGTACTCAATTTATCCAGTAGAAATCAACCAAACCGCGCTCAAGGTTTTTACCGGCATTACCTTTGGGTTGACACTGTTTGTGCTGGTGACACCCGCCCTGATTTTTTCGTGGATCATCAACCCGTTTCAAATTCTTTTAGTGGGCTGGGGCACCTACCTGCTGGTGGTTCTGGCAATCGCCGTCAAGAAGAAACGAAACGGATCTGTTTTAATGCTGTTCGGTGGGATTGCCCTTTTTGCCACCGGATTGAACGATATCCTGTATAACAATTTGATCATCAGTACTGGCATGCTGTTCCCGCTGGGAATGTTTGTCTTTATCCTCTTCCAGGCATTTGCACTGGCCCGGCGCTTGGCCATCGCTTTTGTCAAAGCGGAGTTGCTGTCAACAAACTTAGAAAAACAGGTCGCTCAACGAACCCGGGAGCTGCTGCTTAAAAATAATCAGATGAAACAGTTGCTTCATATCCTCTGCCACGACTTGCAGAATCCACTGGCCAACATTCAAAGTATTATCACAGCCAGTGTCGAAGACCCGGAGCTATTCAAGCAGTTGATCCCCTATGCAGCGTCTTCGGTGAACAATGGCATGGCAACCATTGAACTCATTCGGGAGATCCAGGTCCTGGAAGAAAAGCAGCTCTCCCTGACACTGGACAGCTTCAACCTGCTGAAACTGGTGGAAGACTCGGAGCAAATGCTGTCCCAGAGACTGAAACAAAAGTCGCTGACTTTTGAAAAAGAGGTGGATGGTTCCTTGCAGGTTCAAGTGGAACGGACCTCGTTTGTAAACTCGGTCCTGAACAATATCCTGACCAACGCCATTAAATTTTCCAGTGGGGGGAGCACTATCCGTGTTGAAGGGCATCAGGCGAATGGCAATATCAACCTTTCGATAGTGGACAAAGGCATTGGGATGTCCCCATCCCTGGTGGCAGACCTGTTCAATCTGGAGAAATCTACCAGTCGGGCTGGTACAGAAGGGGAAACAGGAACCGGCTTTGGTATGCCCCTGGTAAAAACCTTTATTGAGGCTTACGGTGGCCGTATCGAGGTTCTCTCCAGTGAAGCATCAGACAGCAGCGATCACGGTACAGAGATCAGGTTGACCCTGAAGTCTGGATGACCCCTCTAACAGTCATGGGTAAAACGGCATAACCAAGAGTGGTATTCTTGTTCGGTCATTCATTTTCAGAGAAACTGCAAAAGGAGGAATTGGATCAATTGTATCCAGCAAGTCCTTTTTCAATCAATGCCAGGATCGTCTCTTTTTCATCGGGGAATTGGTAACCTTCATAGTCCAGGCTGAAAATTCGCCGACCTGTCTCATCAGACCAGTGGTTCCCATCATGGTCAAAACAGACCTTGGCAGTGAAGGTCAGCGCCTCCATCATTATTTTCAGCTCTGTCAACTGTTCACCAACAGAGAGCAGATGGAGTTTACCCTGCTCAAAGTCCTTCTGAATGGGCGTCCCGGGCGCCGGGAAAAAGGGTCTGGAGCGAATATAATGGGGATTGATTTCATTGAGAACCCTGGCAGTATTCTCCGCATGCTGTCGACTTTTCTCCTGACCGCCCAGGCCCGGCATCCAGTACTCGGAGAGTTGAAATCCAGCCGCCATCGCTTTTTTGCCGGCTATGATCTGTTCCTCGCTGGTCACTCCCTTTTTTATCTCTTCAAGCAGTTCATCATCCCCGGTTTCAAGCCCGACATGCAGACGTTGCAACCCGGCGTTGCGCACCATCTCCAGATTTTCAGGTGTCATTTTGGCGATGGTCTTTGAACGGGCATATGATGTCACCCGCTCCAAGGTAGGAAAGGTTGCCTTCAGGTGTCGCAAGACCTCTGCCAGTCGCTCGCTTTTCATAATGAGGCTGTTGGCATCCTGGAGAAACGCCGTTTTCGCACCGGAAATCAACCAGTTGACCACCATGGGAAAACCCGACAGAATGGCCAGGTCCGGTTCCCGATCCATCAGTGCCATGGCAACCTGCCGATTAATTTGCCCTTCAAACCCCAGTTGACGGGAGGTGGCAGTCAGTCGTTCACAAAGGGCTGCGATGGTGTCAATCTCCTGTTTGAGTTCGTCCGCAGAACGCATCGAGAACTTCTCCTCCTTGTACATCATGCAGAAGGTACATCGATTCCATGGGCAATTCCGGCTAATCCTCAACAATAGAGAAAAACTTCCCCCTTCACTGGGGGGACGATATATCCCGGTTTCAAATCGACACGCCTGAATCTCTTCCATAGTCAATCAAACTCCTTTTTCAAGCTGCCCCATCAACGATCCTTGCACTAAGCAAACGTAGCGAATGGGTGCACTTCAGGTTTTTATTACAGATCATCGGGGTCGGCCGGAGCAGATCCCCGTCAACAAGTTATGGTTATTGTGCTTATCAACCTATTATGCCACAAAACGTCTGGAAGTAAAAGGGGGGGCCGGGGGCATAAGCGCTAAGTTGTTTATAGCAAATATCAGTAGTGAAAGTAATTTGATAACTGTGCTTTACGCTTTCTAGGGCGTTCGGATAGTAATTTTG
>Ga0307989_1000080_pt1 | contig 74077 bp, 66 predicted proteins | sample EllFjometagen185_FD_203164 | JGI IMG/M metagenome (GOLD analysis project Ga0307989, IMG submission 203164) | Marine microbial communities from Ellis Fjord, Antarctic Ocean - #185 | ecosystem: Environmental > Aquatic > Marine > Unclassified | place: Southern Ocean | collected 2014-10-08 | reverse complement strand
GAGATGTTTTACAATTGCACACGTCTCCATTCTTCAATTGGATATAAAAACCCAAATAGATTTGAACATGTTTTTATTCATTCTTTAGTAGCTTAACTTTGTGTCTATTTTTACTTGACCACATCACTCTTCCAGGGAATCAACAAAGGGCAAATAGGGATTGGTATTTAAAAAAGAACTGTCTAGACATTTTTCAAGATGACCCACACTCTCTATTTTAATGCCGGGTTTTTGTCTCTGGCGCAGCATTCCTTTATCATTCTGCAATCCTTTTGTGTTGTCTTCGGAAGTGGTATAACCATCAATCTCAAAGCAAATCACAGAGGATAGCACCTCTCCTTGTCCAGCAAACGAAGGGACAGAAAAGCCAATTGAGCCAAGCATCAGGATCAGAATATGTACTGGAAACACAATAAACACTTTTTTCATGGCAGGTTTATTCTTCAGCGTATTTAGGAATAGAAAACATCTTGTTCTATTTGACTATCAACCAGTATGTAACCGTTTAAGATAAAAAGTTCATAATTTTTTTACATTTCTATAAATAGACCCATTTCATTTTATCTCTGCTGTTAAAAACGGTTCCATAGCCTCGTTATCCGGACTACGCCCGAGAATGTTGATAAAAGAAGTCGATTCTAAACCCGTTGGTAGTATTGATGACTTTTTGATGCGATACATACCTCTTCACGCATTCAGCCGGGATCCACCTGTGTTACTAAATCCCATCTTACTTTTTAAACCGAAGCTGGCAGTGTTCGTGTCCGTAGGCAATGGTCTCGCCCAGTTCCAGTTGTCCGCCAAAACTCTCCGCAATGCCTCGGTCGCCTTCCATGGAGATATCACAGAGCGTTTCAATCTCCTTATCGCTGCAACCCAGTTTCTGCCAGGCAGCCACCAGCGGGCAGAAACCGAAATCGATCCACAGCTCATTGTCGGTGGATTTTAGAATGTTCATATCAAAAATCATTTGCGCTGGCTTGGTAAACAGCTTTTTTTTCAGCCCCTTTAGACTGTCGGTTCCGGCGAGATCCACCAGGTTCTGTCCGTGCATATGCCCACAGGTTCTGATAGCAGGGTCCGCCACCTCCTTCCAGTCAATGCCTTTTTTCCCCACCTCTTTCAAGATCAGGTAAAGCCATGTTGCCCGATGTTCCATTAACTCCCTGATGGCCTTGATCAGGAAATTTCGTTTCTTTGGGATATTCGATATATTTGACATTTGTCCTCCAGGTTGGTTTTATTCAAAATCAGAGATTAAAATGGTACTACTTTTTTTCTTCAAGATAGGAATCGAGGTGAGCTTCAAGGGCGTCATTGACCTGTTTGATGAACGCCAGTTCACTGAGTTTGAATTTTTTCAATAACAGGTACAGATCTTCGTACATCTTCTGATGGTATTTCTTATGGCCGACTGAAGCCCTTTTTCCCTTTTCAGTCAGCTTGAGGAAGACCTTTTTGCTATCCTTGTCATTCTTATATCTTTCCACCAGCCCTTTTTTCTCCAGCTTCACAACCAGTTGCATGACCGCACCTCGAGTGACTCCCAAAATCTTGGCAATCCCGGACATGTGAGCGTCGGGGTTTTCATCAATGGACCCAATGACATGAATTTCCGAAGGATACAAAAGGGTCCCGGTACCATAATCCCTCGGTTTTTTCTCTAAAAGATTAACCTTGTTGCTCAATCGATTAATCTGCTCATCAAAGAGCCTGATAAACTGTGCTTTCTTTGTGCTCATAGGGCTATTTCATTAATTAGAAGCGGATGGTCACTATTCAGTTCGCAGGGTGATCAGATCCTTCAGAACCCTCTCTTTTTTCCTGGGTTCCAAGGTGACCGCTCCTTTCACTGCTGTCTGGCAAAACAAGCCGGATTTTCCATTTATTTTTCCGGCGCATCTTGCGCAAATACCCAGGTCGCAACCGGCGTGATCGTAATAAGCCAATGTCCCATCCAGGTTGTTATAAATGTAGTCAAGCGCTGTCATGGCACTCATTCCCTCCTCCCACGGAACATCATAGGATTGATAGAAGGGGGCCTGATCAACAGCTGGATCGTAGCGAAAAACAGTTACTTTGATCATTTCAGCAGTCATCTATTTCTCCCTTGTTATTAATGTTTTCCCCCTGTATCTGAATGGGCTGTCATCATCTGTTTCATGAAATCAAGGTAAGGCGTCACACCGGTCGGTGGACTCATACTAGTAATGGTTAATGACCGTTGATCGATTTTCAGACCGGCCTCATCGTGTTTAACGATAATCTCCTTCAACCAGTTATCGTTATCGGTGTCTGGAAAGTCCTCTCTGTAATGAACCCCTCGACTCTCTTTCCGTCTGAGAGCGCTTCTGACAGAAGATTCCAGCAGTTGAACCATGTTTGGCAGTTCCAGGGCATCCATCCACTCCTTGTTGTAGGTTCTGCTGCTGTTGGTTGTTGCAAGCATGGGCAGTACTGATTTCTTAATCTCTTCCAGATAGGCCAGAAAGGTTTCCAGTTCATCTTTGTTCCGTATGGGGCCAAGATAACGCTGGGATTTTTCCTGAATCTGCTTTCTGAGGTTGACCGGACTCTCTCCGCAGGAGATCGTTAACGGCAACAGGGCTTTTTCCTTCAACTCGTTCAAAGCACCGGTATCGATATCGGCTGACTGTTGGCCCTTTGCGTACGCTCCGGCATTGTTCCCGGCATCCACTCCCTGGGTGAAAATCTCGGTTATGGCTGCAAACACGCGGTTGGCGCCAAAGGTCCCCAATGCACACTCTCCAGCGGCAAACAGGCCGGCAACCTCTGTTTCAAACTGATCGTTAATGACAATTCCGCCTTCGAAAAACTCAACGGCATGTCCAACCTCGACAGGTTCGTTGTCTTTCAGCATCCGAGCCCATTTGGTCAGGTCCATTGCTTTGTATTTCCAATTGGGGAAGATCACTGATGCCACCATCTCCATTAATTCCCAGGATGCATCTCCTCGGGTGTAGTGCAAACCACCATTTTCAAACGCTTTTCCCTCACGTGCCTGTTTAGCGGTAACGAAGGATAGAAAACTCTTATTCCATTCTGTCAGGGTTCCCTTTTCCACCAGCAATGGGTCGTAACCGTTCAATACATCTTCGCCCCGATTGTTGGTCAACCGACCGCCGCAAATCAGGCTGAGGATATAGGGTGCGATACTTCCCCTCCACATGGGAGGTGCATAGAAGGTATTGCAGCAGAAGGTAATAAACTCCATGTTTCCCAGATTTGCTCCTGCCCGATGTGCCATGGCGATACCTTCGCCGGACAGATCCCGCATGCCGGTGTTCGGCCAGAAAGCCTTGTGCCAACCACCTGTGGCCATGACAACTGCTTTGCAGTGAAAGACAATAAAATCGCCAGTCAACACATCCAGACCCAATGCTCCGGTGACACTACCGTCGTTCGTCAGCAACTCAAGGACCGCCACATCCTCCACCAGGTCCACGCCGACAGATCTGGCTTTCCGCAGCAGCACATTCATCAGGCCAGTACCCGATGTGAAGATCATCCGTTCGTCGGACAATTTGATCTTCAGTCCCCAGTCCATCAGCTCCTTCAAACATGTTGGCGCCTGCCTTATATACTGCTCAACCAGCTTCTGGTTGTTGAGATAGCAGCCCTGTGTGACAATATCATTGAACACCTTCTCTTCACTGTCGTTGGGATCGCCAACAAGCCCTTCAATCTTGCTCATGCTGTTGCCGTCCAGGGTATAGTCTGCTCCCGCCATCGGTGTCGCACCACAACGGGCCAGGGGTCCCTTGCTGATCATCATTACGTTGACGCCGTTTTTCTTTGCTTCGATAGCCGCCCGAAATCCGGCACCCCCACCTCCGATAACCAGGACATCTGTTGCAATGGTTTTCGCGTTGCCCATAGACCTCCATTAGTTGTAAAAGCCGTGTGTGTTTCTTCTACTATCGCCAGGGTTTTTTGGGTAGTTCGTATGCATGATGTATAGAAGGTATACAATAATGTCAAGGGTAAAAAATCTCCTTCTCGGCAATTTTTTGGCTATAAGAGAATGTGCGGCAGGTGCGAGAAACGATGTTGAAACGGAAACCCCGCCATGAGCATCTCAGGCGGGGTTTTGGTGAAAACGAAGGGGTTATTCCAGTCCCATTTTGTCCCGGTAGATCTCTTTGGCCCAATCTCTCCATTGATCAGAGGCATAGACCATTGAAGCAGTATAGTTATTCAGTTTTTTGTCCCTGGCGATAAAGGTTGTCACCGGAACCTCTGCATATTGCAGCATGTCTGTTTCACACGCCGTACAGAGACCGGTATTAACAATCAGTTCGGGACCAACATCTTTCAGCTCGGACATAAGGGCTTCCGGTAGCTGTGGCTTGGTTTTTTTGATGCCGCAGACCCTGGAAGTTACAGTAAACCCGCTTTCCGTGAGGATGCGGCAGGTCTTTTTGGCTTCCCTTGCCAAATCAGGACAGAACAGGACAGCGATCTTTTGATATTCCATACGCCGGGCCAGCTCAATGGTGTCCTTGAGTCTGGGCCACATCATATACCCCTTGGATTCAATTACAGCAGCATGCTTTGCCAGAAGCCCTGTTTCTGCATCTTCAGCATATATTTTCTTGGCTTCGATAAACACCTCCGGGTGGACATAGCTTGAACAATAATCCTTCTCCTGGTGTCCGCCACCTACGCAGGACTGCTTAAAGCACGATGAACACTGTATCGGTTTCATGGTTAGCCCCTCCTTTTCTTTCTGATGGTTCTGAAAATATCGATCAGCTTCATGCGCTTGGAATTAAACTTGGAAGCCCCATCCGGTCTAGGTCTTCTGGTAAAGAAGTTATCGCCGTAAAAATTATTCAGGATCGATGCAGAATTGTGAGCGTTCGTCCTGTCCTTGGCGATCAGCGTCACAACTGGCGCCTCCGAGTGTTTAAAAAAGACGGAGTCATGGCCCACACACAATCCGAGAATACAGTTCAGCTCTGTTTGATGTTTGTTGAGGAGCAGCGCCTGGGCTACAGGGTTACAGGCAACTACACCAATGCCGTAACCTGTTTCAGCGGTTAACCGGTTCCTGGCAGGGACACCGACCTCTCCCTTCTCCAGGCTCCCGGTTTTACACATCACCGTATTGACCTCAAACCCCTCATCTTTCAAGCGGTCGCTGATGACTCTCAATTCGTCATGCAGGCCTATGCAGCCGGCGATTCCGATGGTTTTGTAGCCTTTGAATTTGGCATGCGCAATCATCTCGCTGATGCGGTCTGTTTCTTTCTCCCGAATGGTTGACGCGTAGTCCAGAAACCCTTCATTGGATTTCGTGACTGCATAATTGTCCCGATTCAATTCAGGACATCCAACCGACATTTCACCCTCATTGGTGAAGCAGGTTTGTGACTCACAACTTGCACAAGGCATCCTTTTCTCCTTACGGGTCGGCTAATAAATTAGGCAAGTGTTTCTCATTATCGTCAAAGAAACACGTCGCTACCACATTCTGTTCGTAAAATGTCCGGCTGTTAGGACTTTTGCGAACGGATTATGTGGCTTTGTTTATTAACGATCCCCTTAATGTGTTAAATGAAATCCCCTATTACTTCCAAAGAGGAATATCGTTAAAAGAATTCTGTATAACTCAATTAATTGGCTGACTGTTCATACTTCTCTGCGGCGACTATCGCCTCCTTCGGAATCTCGTTTTGATAGTCCGCCTTGATGACGCTTCCATCTTCTCCCTCAAATATTCGGCCGAAACCCGTGATGATAGAAACAAGGATGATCAGGAAAATGGCGGCTGGATAGAACGTCACAAACGGAAAAGAGGTGGGAGACGGGACTTTGATGAACGGATAGACCTTAACCAGCGGCTCAAGGGTAGCGATCATCACAAACGCCCATATGTGCCAGGGCATCATATAACTGAAACTGCTGGTGCAGGCATCACTGATATTGGCTCTGCGGTAGGGATGAAGCTTCTGCCCGGAGCCCAGTTCGTCATTGATGGGACCCGCAATCACTGAAATCCTTCCCGTGGAACCCAGCAGCAGGAAATTCAGGAATGTGGTGACTCCCAGCATCATCATCTCAGCACCTCGGGGGGTTTTACCGATTCCCGCCTGGAGCCTGTCCACAATCGATTCGATTAACCCGTGTTTCCGGGTCAGGTGGTAGGCCGACATTAAAATCATAATCATCACGACCACCGGCAGCATATCAGTGACCCCTTCTCCGATAATGCCTTTGATCTGTCTGCCTTCAACATGAAAAATATCAGCCGGTGTTAAGAGGCCTGAGGCCAGACCAATCACCATCCCGGATATAATACCGTAAGTCAGGGCTTCAAAAACTGTTTTTCCTTTGATGGCGAAATAGAGGACTATACAGATGGGAATCAGCATCAGCATCCCGGGGGCGTGTGAGTATTTCTGGATGATCTCCTGGGTCACGGCTGTGGTTGACTCACTGCCCAGACCAAACAGAAAGTAGAGGACGATGGTGATCAAAAAGGCGGGAATCACATATTTCATTCTGGCCCTGACGACGCCGCCGATATCAGCACTTCCCTTCCGCGTTCGATACTGTTGCGTCGAGCTGGAAAGAATGGTCGTGTCAGAGACCGGTGCAAAATGGTCACCGGTGGCTGCGCCACTGAGAATAGCCCCCGCTGCAATCGCCGGGTTGACCCCCATGGCCACGGCTGCAGGGAACAGGACCGGAGCCATCGTAAAAATGGTTCCCAGCGAGGTTCCTGTAGCGACGCCGAAAAGGGCGCTGGCCACATAGGTGAACATGACAAAAAAAGCACCCTTAATGCCCACTGTCGTTGAAAACCATATCAGGCCTTCGGCTACCTGCGCCTTGCCCATCATTTTTCCATAAATACCAACGATCAGAAACAGTGCCAGTACCAGCATCCCTGCATTGTCACCGAGTCCTTCAACCACATCTGCCCAATATTCTGATTTTTTTCTTGAGAAGAATGAACCAAAGATCAGGCCCACCAGCCCCATAGCAGCCATCGCCTCAGCAGCAAATACCCCTTTCAGGCTGAGGCCGACCGTCAATAAGATAAACAGACCCAATGGCAACAGGGCAAACCACCGGGTCAGGTAAAATGCGGAAGTGGATGAGGTATCCTGGTTGCTTGTTGAACTCATCTGTTGCCCTCTGATCGTGGTTGGAATTAACTGAAATCATTGAAAAAAATTAATTAAATATAACCTAATTTTTTCTAAGATAATTAGATGAATCTTTGACCATCTGTCAAGTTCTTACTTGGAATAGGGACAGGTTGCAGGTTTGCAACCTTTGAAGGATTGGAATGACAGGCGTGACTGTCCAGGATGGCGACATCGAAGGGATAAGGCTGGATCTATCTGAATTTTAGCGGGGTCAGGCAACCTGATCCCGCTGGAGAAACGGCACGGAATACGCGAGTGAGGTTTTGTGAAGTTTGCGCTGGGGAATCAGCTGAATTCGGGTTTCAGTCGCTTGATTCCGTTGTTTCGCATGAATTCGAAAAACCCGACAACCTTGTGTCCCATAAAGGTCATCTCCAGAGCCCCAACCGGGCAATTGTTTACACAACCCATGCACGCAATGCAGATATCCCTGTTCACCGAAAAACTCGCCACATCAATCGCCCCAACCGGGCATTTTTCCATACAGGTGTTGCACCTGATGCAGTTTTTCGAGTTGATGGTGTGCTGGCCGATGAGGAGCTTGGTCCCCCAAACGGTCGGTAATACTTTCATCAATTCTGCCGTTGCGAACACCTTCTCTGGCGTGATGATGGTCCCGGCTTTCAGTGTCTCAAGCACCTGATCTGCAAATTGTGAAACACTTTGGTAGGTATCCTCATCCGGCAGGTGCCGGTATTTTAGAATCCGCTCCTCGTTACCCATTGACCAGGTAGGCGCAAAGGTCGACATGTTGCCGAACATGTCGATCCCGACTGGAAGACCACCCTTTTCAATCAGTAACTCAGCCAGGGTGCAGGCAGTGTTCCACGGGTTGTCTCCATGACCTCCGAATGTTGAATAGGTGGCGATCGCTGTTCCGTCGATGCGTTTGAGCGATTGTAGCCACTTCTGATAGTTCTTTGGAACACTGTAGTAATGGACCGGTGTGCCGGCCACGATCAGATCGTATTGATCAATCAGCTCGGTATCAAACTCCCTGATATCAACTGAATCAACTGAAACCTGGGCCTTCTTCAATGTGTGGGCAATCGTTTCCCCGTATTGTTTCGTGTGGCCCGTTTGGCTATACCAGAGCACCAGCGCTTTTTTGGGTTGCCGGGTTTTCAAGTCCGCCTGGCTGGCCTCGACGGTTGTATTGGTGCAGTTCGGAAGCGTCGCCACAGTTGCGCATGTGATGAGGCTCTTTTTTAAAAACTCCCTGCGATTTCTCATTTTTACTTCCGTCATTAAGAAGGTGTTTTCAGTGGACCGGACCTGTCTCTGTTCTTCATTCAAGTATGGCAGGACAACCTTGCTTTGCCATTGATTTCGATCGTGTAGGCGCCATAAATAAAGGTTAATAGTATTTTTACCTGTCGGTAAATTTTGAATTGACAGAGCCGGGGCTTCCTGATAATTCTCACATCGAAAATTCGATGACAGCTACTTGATCATACAACGAATATCTTTCGGAAGATTGTAAAAGTCGCTTTCGTATTTGAATTATATTTAAGTCATTTGGATGGTATCAGCCGAGATTTATACCAGGAGGAAGACAGCCCATGAAATGGATCATCAAAATACTCGCTGTAATTGTTGTCATTGCCGGCGCGGGATACATGTTCCGCACGCAGATCATTCTGGAACTGGCCGGGATTGCGGCTAAACGACAATATGATATAGGGCCCACACAGGAAATAGACTGGGCTAAAGCAGATGTCACCCTCAAACGCGACGATGACAGCCGTCCCAATATTGTGCTCATCATGGCTGATGACCTGGGTTGGAACGATCTGACCATAGGTGGCGGTGGCGTGGCTGATGGATCGGTTCCCACTCCTAATATTGATGCTATCGGCGCCGAAGGTGTCCAGTTTACCAATGGCTATTCCGGCCACAGCAGTTGCGCTCCTTCCCGTGCCTCTCTGATGTCGGGCCGGTATCCCACCCGTTTTGGTTTTGAATTCACACCGACGCCGGGTGCCATGCTGAAGATCATCTCTTTGATTAGTAAACCACAGGAGGGTCTGCCGCTCCACATTACCCATTTTGATGAGAAAGCCGACCAGATAATTCCCTTTGAACAGATGGGCATGCCGACTGAAGAAGTTACCCTGGCCGAAACCTTGAAGGGGGCTGGGTATCATACAGTCCACATCGGAAAATGGCATCTGGGCCGCGAGAACGGTATGGCGCCAAAGGACCAGGGTTTTGATGAAAGCCTGTTGATGCACAGTGGTAAGTACCTGCCTGAAGATGACCCCAATGTGGTCAATTCCAAGCAGGATTTTGACCCCATTGACCAGTTCCTATGGAAGGGAATGTTGCATGCTGCCAGTTTCAATAGCGGGGATGTTTTCAAACCACGTGGGTACATCACGGATTACTATACGGACGAAGCAGTTAAAACCATCGCAGCCAATAAAAATCGCCCCTTCTTCCTCTACCTGGCCCACTGGGCGCCCCATTCTCCCCTGCAGGCAACAAAGGCGGATTATGAAGCACTCTCCCATATCAAAAACCACCGGCTGCGAGTCTATGCTGCCATGATCCGGGCCCTGGATCGGGGTGTCGGTCGTGTCATGAAGGCCTTGAAGGCAAATGGAATTGATGACAACACCCTGGTCATGTTTACCTCCGACAATGGAGGGGCCGGGTATATCGGGCTTCCCGACATCAATCAACCCTATCGTGGCTGGAAACTCACCTTTTTTGAAGGGGGTGTTCATGTTCCCTATTTCATGCGCTGGCCATCTAAAATCAAACCTGGAACCATTCTCAAGGACCCGGTTCACCATTTCGACCTGTATTCAACAGCAGCAGGAGTAGCCAAAGCGACCCTGCCAACAGACCGAAAAATGGATGGGGTGGATCTGCTCCCCTTTGTTCCCGGTATTAGAGGATCCTCTCCCTCAAAACCTGGCTCGGTTCCACACCGAAAACTGTTCTGGCGAGCGGGAAACTATCATGTCGTTCTGGCAGATGGCTGGAAGCTTCAACGTGATGGCACCGCCGGTAAGACCTGGCTGTTTAATTTGAACACCGATCCGAACGAGCAGAATAACCTGGCAGACCAACAACCGGAAAGGGTCAAGGCTATGCAGGTGATGTTGGACAAGCACAACGCCGAGCAGAAGGAACCAGCCTGGCCGAAACTGTTGGAGGGGGTAATTCGAGTGGACAAAACCCTGGATGCCCCGGTGGAAGGGGGAGATGAGTACATCTATACTGCGATCTAGGGTTCTTTCAACTTTCGTTCGATCAGATCCAACATTTTTTTGCCGATGGGATTTGCGGGGTGCTTCTCTGATAGTTGTCGGGCCAGTGGTTCCGCTTTTTGGAATTGTTGGGTGTTGAAATAGAAATAGGTGGCTCCGTACAGATAGTCAGCATTGTCCGGGTCCATTGACACGGCCCTGAGCAGAGCAGATTCCGCTTTTGTGTTTCTATTCAGTCGTTGATAAAGCAAGCCCAGGTTATAGTAGATCCGAGATCGGGTGCCGAATCCCCCGGCAGCCTTTTCCAAATGGATAGCGGCTTCTGCCTCTTTTTTCCCTTCAATCAGCAGTAGTCCCAACTTATAGTGCGCCTCCCAGCTGTCTGGCTCCGTTTGAATCACCTCCCGCAGCAATGTCTCCGCGTCACTGTTTTTCCCCTTTCCGCTGAGCAGCACCGCCAGGTTCAACTTTGCCGGGTTGAATCCACTGGCTATGCGAATAGCCGAGCGATATTGCTGTTCCGACTGGTCGGTCTTGCCTTGATAGTAGTATAGGTTTCCCAGGTTCAGTCCTGAAAAGGCAAAATCGGCTGAGTAGGTCATAGCACGTTCGTATTCTGCCAGGGCCTGATCATAGGCTTTTTGCTCAACACTGCTCAATTGATTGCGGGGAACCGTTGCCAGACTCATGGCGCATTCCATGCGCACAGCCCGGACCGGATCGTTTAGCAGGGGAAGCAACTGCTTTTTTCGTTGCTGCGGATCGTGCCGACTGGTGTAACGAACAGCAGCGTACCGAATCAATGCCTGCTCGTCGTTCAGGGCGCGATCAAAGGCCTGCCGGCTTGTTTCACTTGGGTAACTCCCCAGCAATTGCAGGGCGGTCGCACGAACGATGTCCGGGTACAATGCATCTCCGGCCAGCCGGATCAGGTCGTTTTCAGCAGCGGGTTTCCGAAGACGGCCGGCGGCCAGAACGAAGCCGTAATGCGCTTTGCGGCTGAGACCGTACCAGTGGGTGAAATGGTCGTCTGACCACTTCAAGGTCTCATTCACATGACACTGGTTACAGGCATTAGGGGTTCCCAACGCGATGCTGAGGTCCGGCCTCGGAATCCGTAGGCTGTGGTCCGGTCGCAGGTCGACACCCATGTAGGTCTGCCTTGGCATATGACAATTCACGCAGCTGGCCCCTTCCCCGACAGCGGACACGACCCGTCCAGACCCGTCTGTCAATGGTTTGCCCTCTTCCCCCTTCGTTCGGTGAAAATGGTGGGTTTTTGAATCATACACATCGGCCTTGTGGCACTGCAGGCAGAGGTCGTTATCCTGGAGGAGCGGTTTTCCGCTGTGAACATCATGACAATTGCTGCACGTCACCTCATTATGGTACATTTTGCTCTGCACAAAGGAGCCATAGACATAGACCTCATCCAGAATCTGTCCGTCTGCATGGTAGAGACCTTCTGACAGCAGCTCCGGGATGATGCTGTCCAGCAGATGTTTTTCCGAATGGTCGAAGTCTTTCAACTGGAGCCGCCGGGAGTGGCAGCGGGCACAGACGGCAATCTGCTGTTCCGGGTTCAGATCAGAGGTCTTGACAACCAGGCCGACATTTTTGATCTCGGGACGCGCCAGCTCAGGGAGTTCGGCCCATTGATTGTGCAGAGACCCGGGTCCGTGGCAGGTTTCGCAGCTGACATCAATCTCCGACCAGGTGGTGAGGTAGCTGTTGGATCCGGGGTTAAACTGTTTTTTGAGGCGGGTGGAGTGACATTCAGCGCACATGCCGTTCCAATTGTGGCTCTGTTGGGTCCAGTGCAACCAGTCAGTCGAGGCGACTTTTTCATCGGGATTCAGGTGGTACCACCTTTTTTTCTCCGTGTCCCAGGCGACTGGCAGACATTGTAAACGGCCATTCTCGAAGGGAATTAAATACTGCTGCAGGGGCTCGTACCCAAAGGTGTGGGTGATTTCGAAATCCGTCTTCTGCCCGTCGCCATCCAGGGTATTGACATAAAACGCCTCCCCCCGGCGAAAAAAGCGGAAGGTGACACCCTGATGACTGAAAACCGCATGGTTAAAGTCGCCTAAAACGGTTGTTGGGTTCGCCACATCCATGGCCTTGTCATGGTCGGAGTTCTGCCACTTTTCAGCTTCCGCTTCGTGACAGGAGACGCAGCTGTCGCCACCCACAAAAACCGCTTTTTTTGGCCGGTTTTGAGTAGCGTTTTGTCGATCGGTCGTCCCCACCCTGAAAATGTACAGGGGGATAGACAGTACGATGACAATGGTTGCAATTACACCTGTCAGTTGCCAGCGTCTCATAGGCTTGTCACCTGGCTGTAGGAAAACCGGCTTCGCTTCTTCTTCTCATGCGTATGAACGGTTACCTGACCATTTTTCACAAAAACGGGGAAGGTGTCTAACGGGCGTGGAGCGGGCGGACGTAGGACCTCACCCCGCATGTTAAATGCTGACGCGTGACAGGGACATTCGAATTGATCCTCGGCCTCATTCCAGGTAATGGCGCAGCCAAGGTGGGTGCAGCGGGAGGACATCGCCAGAAAACCGCCACTTTCCAATCGGGAGAGGTAAAAGCCTCCGCCTCTGTTGGGGGTAACAGAACCAGGCGCAAAATCTTCGACAGCCCCAACTTCGATGATCGCTTCGGAAGCGTGTTCGTCCTGAGATTTTCGAGGCTTAAAAAAAGAGACCCCGACCCACAACAATTCCCCCAGGGCTAAAAACCCCAGTCCACCCCAGATAAGGGTCAGAAAGGATCTGCGGGAAGGTTCCCTTCCGGAGTCATGGATGGGTGGTTGTTTTTTTGAATTCATGGTCTATGGGTCGGCTTAAAAATTACTTGGCATTCTGTATGAAAAATGTTCAGTCTTTTCGGGACTTTAGCAGACAGATTATGCCAAGTTATTTTTGTACGATCCCTATGGTTTAATCTATTGTCTCTATTCAGCATTATCCCTGCAGCTTTGGTCAAATTCCCGTGTCTGTTATGAAGCCGCAGCTCAGGACTACGTGACGTTCCATGGCCAGGTCAGTGCCATACCCGATCCTCTGAACCAGATACCGGAAATCGTCAGTATGATGTACGAGACCAGCAGGCAGACGAATATGGCCTGTATGGCTTCATCTCTATCGGCTTCCACCCACCTTCTTAGGATAATATAATACCCGACTAAACCGATAAATCCGAGCAATGCCGGAACAATGACGCCTCCTGCTGCGGTCTGTGACGAGGCGGAGAGTTCTAGTATCAGTATGCTGGCGGGTGTTGCCACTAATGCCAGCAGCATGGACACCACTGCCAGCCTGCGGCCTTTTTGGGAACGAAACCAGATGCCGGACAGATTCGACTCGGTTTTTAAATAAGGCAGCCCACCCATGAGGCAACAAACGACCAGAGGCACCATCAGAATGGAAATCACTGGATGAAACAGCAACAGCAGCTCCTGCATTCCGGCGAAATACCAGGGAGCCTTGGCTGGATTGGGGCTCAGCGCTGGATTTGCCCTGTCACCCAGCGGTGCATCAAACAGGGCTGAAAAGAGCAGGATGAATGCAACAACGACCAGGGAGGCCGTCAGCTCTTTCAATAACAGATCGGTACCGCTGGAGGCCGGTTGTTCTGACAGATCGGAACCTTTATCAAGACGACGGGGAATAACGACACCACCGGCTTTCCTGATGTACCAGAAATGCAGACTGGAGAGCAGAATCAGCAGCGCCGGTATAATAGCAGTGTGAAAGGTATAGAAAATCCGCAAGGTAGTGGCGCCGATGGTATCTCCGCCTTGAACCACCTTCTGCAAGACTGTCCCCGCATAAGGGATATAACCGAGCATACCGGTACAGATGGTCACGGCCCAATATGATAGCTGATCCCAGGGCAGAAGGTATCCGGTAAAATTGGAGGCCAGACAGCTGACAAGCAGCAACAGTCCGAATAGCCAGTTCAACTGACGGGGAGGATAAAAACCGCCTGAAAAGAACACCCGCAGCAGGTGCAGAAAGACCACAACCACTAGAAAATTGGCGCTCCAGTGATGAATGTTCCGGACCAGCCGTCCGAATGTCAACTGTTGCTGCAAGGCAAGGATGGAGTCATAAGCGCCACCGGGAAAAGGGTCATAAATGAATCTCAACAGAATTCCCGTGGTAAAGAGCAGGAGTATCAATACCAGGGCAGCGCCTCCGAGTCCAAAGGTATGACTGAATCTGGTAACCTGCCCCGGGACTTCCCTGGGTCTAAAATGGAAAAATGGATGGTCGAATATCACCTGCTCTCTTGATTATGACGGGAATAACGTCTGTTGTTTAACTGTGTCTTCAATAGGTGCTTTCCTAAATTCGGACTCAGGGAAAACTTTACCATATGGACAATTTTTCGCCATCTATGCAAGGTACCCTACCTTCACAGGAGATTTCTGTCACTTGCTCACAGAAATAAGGCTAATTGCTATCCCTGGCGTTGGAAAGGCAGGCTGTTGCTGCACTTTCGGCGGCGAGCAATTGCTCGCTTTTAGATTGACCTACAATGCAGGGCTTGATAAAGATGTTGAGACGTTACCACCGATATTTGTGATGGAAACACTTGGGCAATATGACGGGTGTGTGTTGAACAGGGTAGCCAGCGAATTAAGGGTCGGCTAAAAAATCAGGTCACTAAGTGAATTTTTTTAAACGATCCCTGAATCTAATAATCTAGACGGAGGTCACATGGATTTCAGTTTAACCGCAGAAGAGCAAGCGTTGGAGAAGGAGCTTGAGGTATTTTTTGAAGCAGAGATGAAGAACGCGCCACCCGAATTTTCAGGTGGACTCGAAGGGATATATGCCAACAAAGTTGGGAATGATTTTCACAAACACATGGCGAAGCGCCTGGGAGAAAAGGGTTGGATCGCTCATGCCTGGCCAAAACAATATGGTGGAATGGAAGCAACGATCATGGAGCAGATGATCTTTGACGAGGTGCGTGGACGCTATGGTGCTCCCGGGGTTGATTCTTTTGGTGTGGGAATGTTCGCACCCACCCTGCTGGTTGGGGCAACAGAAGAGCAGAAAGAACGGTTACTGCCACCCATCGCTAAGGGTGAGGTCTTTTACTGCCAGGGTTGGAGTGAGCCAGATGCTGGCTCAGACCTGGCGTCTGTGACCACCACAGCCATTCGTGACGGAGATCACTTTATTGTCAATGGACAAAAGACCTGGACCACCGGTGCACATTACTCCGACCACATGTTCCTGCTTGCTCGAACCGATCCCGATTCCCAGCGGGGCAAGGGCCTGTCAGTCTTCAACGTGGACATGAGTCTACCCGGAATTGAGGTTCGCCCCCTACTGTATATGGACGGAAATCACGTGTATAACGAAGTGTATCTCAAGGATGTGAAACTCCCTGCTTGTGACCTGATCGGGGAAGAGGGCAAGGGATGGGATTTGACCCGGCAGACGATGAACTTTGAGCGTAGCGGGCAAGGCGCATACGCTGGTATGCGGGTGATCGTCGACGAGCTCATCGAGTACATGAAAAATACCAAAAGGGGTGGAAAATCCCTCGCGGATGACCCCGTCAACCGAAAAAAAATTGCTCAGCTGATCATTGACTGCGAATTGGGAACGACGCTGGGATATAAGATCGGCTGGTACCAATCCAAAAACGATGCCATGAATATTATCTGGTCCGCTTCATCTTCGAAGCTGTTGGCAACCGAACTGGCTCAACGACTCTCACAATACGCCACTGAGATCATGGGCGCTTACGGACAAATGGAAGATGACCCGGAAGCGCCAATGGGCGGTCATATGGCTGGTCTGTACCAGTTCTGTAAGGGTATGACCATCTATGCCGGAACAAACGAAATTCAGCGCAACCTGATTGCCTGGGTTGGTCTGGGATTGCCAAGGCTGAAGTTCAAGCCGTAGAAGGACCTCAACATGATCTTACACAAACGAAACTTCATGCATGCAACGTTATAGGAGAATAAAAGATGGATCTCGATTTTAACAAAGAACAGGCAATGCTTCGCAAATCAGTGGCGGAATTTCTGGGTAAGGAATGTCCATTTGATGAGGTTAGAGAACTGGAAGACAGCGAAAAGGGATACTCCCCCGGCCTGTGGAAAAAAATGGCGCAACTGGGCTGGATGGAAGCCTGTTTCCCGGAATCATATGGTGGATATGGAGAGTCCTTTTTTGATATTATGATTATTATGGAAGAGATTGGCAGAAAAGCGTATCCCAGCCCCTTCTTTGCGACGGTTGTGCTCTGTGGACAAACCATTCTGGAAGGTGGATCCGAGAAGCAGAAAAAGGATCTGCTGGGCAAAATCGCTTCTGGTAAGCTGATTATGGCCCTGGCCCAACAGGAGGTGGATGCCAGCTTCGAGCCTTCTGATGTCAATATGCCGGCAGAGCTATCCGGTGATCAATATATACTTAACGGCACCAAGATGTTTGTTCAGGATGCGAATGTGGCTGACAAGCTGATTGTGGCTGCCCGCAGCAGTGAGGGGGTGACATTGTTTCTGGTGGACGCCAAGGATCCGGGGATTAACTGCCGGAAGCTGAATACCATCGGCAAGGATAATATCTGTCGGGTGGACTTTAAGGATGTCAAGGTGTCCAAAGACGATTTGATCGGGGATGCCGGAAAGGGAGTGGACATTCTCGAAAAGATGTCTCAACGAGCAGTTGTTGCAAAATGTGCTGAAATGGTTGGCGGCGCCCAGGAATCACTTGAAATGACTGTTTCGTATGCTAAGCAGAGGGAACAGTATGGGACTCCGATCGGTGGTTTTCAGATTATGCAGCACTATATGGCGGATATGAAGATCGCTTATGAAACCTGCGCGAACTATCTGTATCAAGTCGCCTGGATGGTGGATGAGGGGAATGCAACGGTTCTGGCAACCTCAGCCCTGAAGGCTGAAGTCAGCAAGCAATATAAATTCATCACCGAAAAAGGGGTTCAGATCCATGGTGGGATCGGGACAACCCGTGAATTCAATATCGGTCTTTTCTATCGTCGAGCCAAGGCCTTTGAGTATGTGTTGGGTGATGCTGACTATCATACCGAAAAAATTGCTCAGGCAGCTGGAATGTAGAGGAAGCACCCCCTGCTTCTTCCATCGATTTTTTATACCTCCCTTGCTTCAAGGGAGGATTCTCATCCCTCTGATTCCTGACCCGATATTACTGTCTCGATTAACCTGATCACAAGTGAATTGTTGAATGGAACCCTGTTTGGTTAAATGGGTTGCAATTTTGCTGTTTTTATAAAACACTGGGTGGCAGGTTCCAATTAAGGGTCGGCTCAAAAATTACTTGGCATTCTGTCTGAAAAATGTTCAGTCTTTTCGTAACTTTAGCAGACAGATTATGCCAAGTTATTTTGGTACGATCCCTAAGATCAGCTGTATCCTCGGGATTGCGATCTCTAAGAGAATAACAGACAGGATGTTTGCGTAAAATTGAGGTATTTTATTTCCCCGGTTTTTTAAAATTTTTCCGCGACGATGACTCGTCCTGGTGAATTTAGGTTTCAGAGGAGACAATATGAGTGAGCAAACACAAATAGCCGAACAACACCTGGTGAAATTCAGGGACTTGATTCCCGGAATCATCTCCCTTATCCTGAGACTGCCGTCGCTGATACGAACCCTCAAAATCCTGAAGGCGCCAGATGAAGAATTCAATTCCCTGGGCAGACAGCTGGAGGAAAACGCACACCTGTACCCGGGCAGGATCGCTCTGATGTGCGAGGATGTCACCATCACCCATGATGCATTTAATGAGGCGATCAATCAACATGTCCACTATTTCCTGTCGCTGGGATTGAAAAAGGGGGATCAGGTGATTGTGATGATTGAAAATCGGCCCGAGTTATTGATTGTGGTCGGTGCGCTGGCCAAGATAGGTGTCATTGCATCCCTGATCAATACCAATCAAAGGGAAACGGTGTTAACCCACAGCATCAATCTGACCAGAGGTAATGCTTTCATCATTGGTGAGGAACTGGTGGATGCGTTTGAAACTGTCCGACCCATCTTGGATTTAACAGGCGAAGAAGTGTTCTGTTATGTGCCTGATAAAGGGCAAACCGTCATGCCTGACGGGTACATGAATCTGCCGGACCAGGTCCGTGATCAGTCCAGGGAGAACCCTTCCTGTACTGGCCTGATCCAACTGAAAGACCCTATCTGCTACATTTTCACCTCTGGTACCACCGGCATGCCCAAGGCCGCTTTTATGGGAAATCGGCGTTGGATCGCATCGTTGAATGGTTTCGGAAAAATGGTCATGCGGTTGGGGCCGGACGATGTTCTTTACTGCACCCTGCCGTTGTTTCACACGACGGCATTTTGTGTCGCGTGGCCTTCGGCTGCCGCTAACGGGGCGGCGTTCGCCATTCGTCGAAAGTTTTCAGTCAGCAATTTCTGGGGTGATGTACGGAAGTTCAAAGCCACTGCCTTTGTCTATATCGGAGAGGTGTGCCGTTACCTGTTAAACCAGCCACCCGGACCCGATGAAGCTGATAATACACTGCAGAAGATGGTCGGTAACGGTCTGAGGCCTGATATCTGGAATGAGTTCAAGGAGCGGTTCGGGATCAGTCATATCGCAGAACTCTATGGGGCCACCGAATTTGGATTTGCCTTTACCAATATGCTGAATATCAGCAATACAGTGGGCATGTGTCTGACGCCGTTTTCCATTGTTAAATACGATATTGATTCCGAACGCTCCATCCTGGACGAAAATGGATTCATGCAACCGGTTGGAAGGGGAGAAACCGGCCTGCTGCTGGGGGAAATCACTGATACCGTCCCCTTTCATGGATATACCAATAAGGAAGCCACTGAGGAGAAGATCTGTCGGGATGTGTTTGAAAAGGGAGACATCTGGCTGAATACAGGTGATCTGGTGGTGAACCAGGGTTACAAGCATATCCAGTTTGCAGACCGCCTGGGCGATACCTTCCGCTGGAAGGGAGAAAATGTCTCAACCACCCAGGTGGAGGAGACCATCAGCACCCTGCAACAGGTTTCCCAGGCGACAACCTTCGGGGTTCAAATCCCGGGTACTGACGGAAGGGCTGGAATGGCCGCTGTCATCCCGTTCGGATCCGTCGATGATTTTGATCTGCAAGGGATGGCGACTTTTCTGCATGAATCTCTCCCGGTTTATGCTATTCCGAAATTTGTCCGTTTTAAAACCGAATTCGAAGTCACACCAACCTTCAAGGTGAAAAAGTCGGTGCTCAGAAACGAAGGTTTCAATCCAGATGAGATTTCAGATCCCCTCTATGCACTGCTTCCAGGTGAAAACAGCTATGTCCCCCTGACCCCGAAACTTTACCAGGCAATCCTCGACGGGAAGTATCGATACTGAGTCTTGGCTGAGGGGCTGACTCTGACCCTGCGGGTTTTCAACCCGCAGGGTCAATTCGGTCCAGTTATTTCTGATACGCCATCACCGCATCCAGAATCGGCTTGAGCATCCTTGCTATATCGTTCTGCAAATTCAAAAAATATCGACTATCTGCTTGACTCGTGTCGAACCAGTATCTATCATCTCCTCTCATCCTCATCCTCAGCCAAGTCTGCCTGGCCATATTCAATCGATACGCTGGTGCTCGTGATTTCAGAATTGGACATTGATGGTTTGACCCTGCGGCCTTTTTCATCGACAACATTTATCAATAATTCACTCTCGGGAACAGTATGCAGACGCCCTTCAGTTTCGATCTGGTCATCGCCTTTGGTTTGCTTTCAGCGTTTCTCCTGGTGGGTCTGCTGTTCAGGGCTAAAATCCCCTTCTTTCAGAAATACCTGATTCCCAGCTGCCTGATCGGTGGCTTTTTTGGTTTGATTGTCTTGAATGTACTACCGATCACTTTGGATATTGAGCAGTTTGAAGCCTTCACCTATCATTTCTTTGTCATTTCCTTCATTTCCGTCGGGCTGACTGCATTCACAGACAAAGGCAATAAAGCCGAACGCGATAAACTGACAGTCAAGGGAGTTGCCAGGGGAGCCATCTGGGGCGGTGTGATGGAAGGGATGATACTGGCTGTGCAGGCGCTAATCGGTAGCTCGCTGGTATTTCTCTTCGCTTTTTTTGGACTGGAATTGTTTCCCACCTTCGGATTTTTCGCGCCGCTTGGCTTTATGCAGGGTCCTGGACAGGCGTTGTCCTTTGGAAAGGTGTGGGAAGGTTTTGGATTCGAAAACGCAGCCACCATTGGACTTGTTTTTGCTTCAATAGGCTTCCTGTTTGCCTTTTTTGTTGGCGTGCCCCTGGTAAACTGGGGCATCAAAAAAACAAAGGGGAATGGGGAGAAAATGGTGCTGTCTGATACCATTTTAAAAGGCTATTTTCCGAAGAACGTAGAAAAAGAGTCCACCGGAAATCAGACAACACATTCAGCCAATCTGGATTCACTTGCGTTCCAGGCGGCCCTGGTGGGCGTGGTTTACTTGATGACTTACGGATTCGTGAGGGTGATCAACCTTCCCTTTTCAGAGGCCTTTGGCAGGCTGAACTGGGGATTTGCCTTTTTTTATGGGCTACTGGTGGCAATGTTTACCGGCTGGATAATGAAGCGGATCGGCGTCAACCACTTTATCGATGAGGGGACACAAAAACGAATTACAGGCTGGTCCATCGATTTTCTGATCATTGCAACGATATTCGCCATCAAACCCGCTATCGTTCTCAAATTTATCGTCCCAATTCTTATAATTGGTATGGTAACCGGGATCGTTACGACAGTTATTCTGGTTTATTTTGGCAGGCGATTGACGGACTACAATGTGGAGAGAATGGTTCTGGTATATGGGACATGCACCGGAACGCTGTCAAGCGGGCTGCTTCTGCTAAGGATTGTTGACCCAGATCTGAACTCTCCGGTTGCTCTTGAAGCTGGAATGATCGCCTTGTGTGCCATGCCCTTCGTGTTAACTTCCATGTTGCTGATTAATGCCAAATTTCTGTTTGGATGGGAAATCTGGCATACCATGGTAGCGTTTTCCGCCATCGTGATTATCGGGCTCGCCATTTTGAAGCTTGGCAAATTCTGGTCAAAACCGGTTTTTTAACCCCATCAATCTGTCTGATGCTCCCCCAACAGAGCCTGGTAAGTCTCCCTGATGAACTGGTCAAAGTAGCCAGGAATCGGCTCTCCAGCTTCCAGGTAGTCCCTTGCGGCACTGGTAGGCACATGAATCAGACAAAACGCGACACGGGCCCGATTCTTCTGGTTGGCTTTTCCAAAGAGCTGCTGTGTAAATGCTTTCAGGCTCTCGTCCAAGTCTTCCTTGAGTTTCTCAACCCTGCCTTTGACGCTATCCGGCCAATTTCCGGTAATCAGCTGTTCCCTTCGGTGGAGCAGAAATACCCGCGCCTGGTTCGGATGCTTCCGAATCCAGGTCAGGGTATATAGCGCTGCTTGTTGCCCGTTACCTTTTGCTAACGCATCAATAAAGCCAGACTGAAAGGACTCGATCAGTTTCACCCAGAGTTCAGCCAGAAGGATCTCACGGGATGCAAAACGGTGATAGACAGAACCTACCGGAGCATTGATTCGATCGGCAATCCCGGCCATTGTAACCCCTTTTAATCCCTTCTCTGACAACAGCTCCAGGGCTGCTCTGATAAAATCACCCTCCGTAAAACGTGCTTTTCGTCCCAAAACCGTATTCCCCTGGATGGTTACTAGCTGAAATTCTTATTCATGAAGATGAGCGGTCATTTCACCGCAGTACACCGGCTTAAATTCATCGAATTGTATCTCTCGTATCATTTTCATATCCTTCCATAAAATGGCGTGTCCTTTCAACCCTTCAGCAAAACTGACTTTCTGTTGCCAGGCGGCGATCTCTTCCGAGGTAGCCTCCCTCGAACCGATACTCTTTCCCATCAGTCGCATGCCCGGATATGTCTTAAACGTCCCGTCGGTAAGCGATTCCATCCAGAAGGTGAGGTCGCTGTTTAATGCCAATATGGCAACTCTGGGCGAATTCTTGAGATTCTCCGGAAGCCGGACGGGAAACTCCTCAAAATAGTAACCGGTGCAGTCATCTCTGAGTATCAGTGAGCCTATCGGTGTCACATGCGGATTGCCATTCGAATCCACTGTAGCAACTGAGAAATGCAGGGAACTCTGCCACGCTGCTTCAAATTGGGCTTTGATGTCATTCCAGAAATTGGTCAGATTCATCTGGTTGCTCCTTGTCTGTTTTGGTTGGAATAAATGTGAAATCACATTCATGGGGCTTGGGAGTATTAGAATGTTTATAATAGAATATATATTCTAATAAAGTCAACCCAGACAGACCCAGTTCTTCTCACCTCCTTGACCGAGGTAAATTACAACAAAGATATTGAAAATCAAATGAATAGCAGTGAAATGAAAGAGTTACTGTGAGTGAAGGGACTGCTATGAGGTATGTTCGGTAGGATTTGGTGGATGCCACGGGAACCGAATTCAACGCAATAACATTTTGTAATGTTTCTGAATTCGCTGTATAGCCGAGTGATGGGTTCTCAAAGTTCGCTTCATCATGTTTAAATTCAGGGATTCAGCAAAGGACAAGCTTTCCTTCACCGTCTCCCTTGTTTCTCCGGGGCTAACCCACAGAGGAGATCTGAGGTTACTCCATTTGTACACCACCGCTAACCGGGGTGTAGGTTCCCGAAACGAATCCGCTGTGATCACTTGCCATCAGCAAGATCGCACCTGCAATATCTTCTGGTAGTGCGATTCTGCGCAGCGGTGTATTGGCGGAAATCACCTGTTTCATCTCCTCAGGCATGAACGCAGTGGCATCGGTAAGGGTCAGTCCGGGGGCAATAACATTAACCCGAATGCCATGGGGGCCCAGTTCCATAGCCAGGGATTTGGCAAACGAATCCAGGCCGGATTTGGCAGTGCTATGTGCAATAAAGCCTGGCCCCGGGGATCGGGAAAGGCCGCTTGAAACAGCGATGATGTTTCCTTTATTCCGCTCAATCATGCCGGGTACCACCTCTTGACAGCTGAAAAATGCGGCCTTCAATTCCTGAGTCAATTTTAACTCAAAATCTTGCCATTTGTATTCCATAAACGGAACAATTGGAAATGAGATACTTGCATTCAATACCAGAATATCAATATCTCCCAGCTCGCTCTTTGTCCTCGACACCATCTCTTTTACCTGGTCCGGATCAGTTGCGTCAGCCTGAACGGCGATGGCCTTGCCCCCGGTCCGAATGATATCTGCAACAATTGCATTTGCAGGTTCTGGACTGTTCATATAATTAACGGCTACAGCGGCACCGTTTTTTCCAAACAACCTGGCGGTTGCAGCGCCGATTCCCCTGCTTGAACCCGTAACAAGTGCAACTTTATCGACTAGTAGTGCCATTGGTTCTCCTCAGTATGAAGATGAAATGAAAGTGGTTGCGACAACCCGTCAGCGCGTATCGACTTACAGCAGGTAATCTAGCTGAAATCAGAAAGAAGTTCAAGAAAATAGGAACGAAGAGGCGGACGCTACTTTAAACAAACCGATTTGCACAAACAGGCCTTAACCGCTTGACACCCGAAACTCAAATTCTTATTATCTTACCATACCGAAAGACAGGCAACCGTCATCAGAACCCGACATCCTGTCTGATTGTGAGAACGGCTCAGAATTGTTTATAAAACGAAAAATGAACAAAGCAGTTTTTTATATCATCATTTGCACCATGTTGGTGCTATTCAGTGCCGTCGATTTTCGGGCCAAGATCACTGATGAGGGGACGCTACCCCATTTTGCCCTGTTTTATGACATGGAGGTGCGCAAACGCCAGTTTTTTGAATTCATGCGTCCCATCATAGAAGAGGAAAACGAACGGGTATTGAGCCAGCGGAAACGATTTTTGGGACTCTATGAAAAACGGGCCCGCGGAGAAGAATTATCGGCCTGGCAACGGGCGGCTCTCGAGCGAATGGCGGAAAAGTATCGTGTCAACCCGGATGAATATGAATCGGATGCGATGTGGGATTTGTTAAAACTGCGAATCGATATTGTGCCAACGGAACTGGCCCTGGCTCAGAGCGCCAGTGAGTCGGCCTGGGGACGGTCGCGTTTTGCCGTTGAGGGAAATGCGATGTTCGGTCAATGGTCGTTTTCCCGAAAAAGGGCGGGTATGATCCCCAAAAGAAGGGATCCTGAATCCAGTCATCGAGTTGCAGCATTCCCAAGTGTCAGTGCAGCGGTTAAAAGCTATATCAGGAATCTGAATACCCATTCTGCTTATATTAATTTCAGGCTATTACGTTCAAGGGCAAGAGAAAAAGGATCTGAGCTGGACGCCCATACCCTGGCTACCGGATTGATCAACTATTCGGAAAGGCGAAAAGACTATGTGCGTGAGATTCAGACAATCATAGAAACCAATAAATCATTGATGGACCTGGATCTATAATGAAGAGACTCTTCCTCATCGTTTGGCTGCTTATGCTCTCACAGGTAATGGTGCTAGGGCAAAACCATTTTGCGGCGATTCAATACCACCATTTTGGTGATACCACACCGCCTTCAACCAGTGTCACAATCGAACAATTCAAGCAGCATCTTGCGTACCTGGAAACCCATCAATTTACGGTATTACCATTCGAAAAAGCGCTGCACCAGATCAGGACCGACCAACAACTCCCGCCCCGATCCGTCGTCATCACCATCGATGATGCCTACCAGTCAATCTACAGCGAGGCATTCCCCCTGCTGAAACAAAAAGGGTGGCCGTTCATTGTCTTTGCTTCAACAGAGTCAATCGACAAGGGCCGCAAAGGGTTTCTGACATGGCCGCAGTTGAAGGAAATGACCGAAAACGGTGCGTCAGTCGGTATTCACACTCATTCGCATCCCTACCTGGTAAGAGAGCAGCTAAAAATGTCTCCTGATAAATGGAAAAAATGGGCAAGAGAGGAAATTGAAATTTCCCGTCAGCGGATTAGAACGGAATTGGGCGTGGATACCAGACTGTTTGCCTATCCATATGGCGAATTCAACCTGGCATTGAAGGAAATCGTATCTGAACTCGGCCTGGTCGGCGTGGGGCAGCATTCAGGTGTCATCTGGTCAAAAAGCGATTTTCTCGCACTTCCCCGGTTCCCGGTTTCAGGTGATTACGCTGCCATCACGGAATTTGCAGTAAAAGTAAATGCATTACCGCTGCCGGTTGTTGGCATGGAGCCGGTGGAACCAGTCCTTTCAGGTACAGATTTGCAACCAGTTCTTTATTTGAGACTGGGTCCGGGAGACTATCTGGCGGACCGGTTGCGGTGTTATGCCTCCGGTCAGGGGAGCATGGAGATCAAATGGGTCGATCGCACGAAACGTGCAATTGCTGTTATTCCGAAACAACCGTTACCTGTGGGCCGCAGCAAGTACAATTGTACTGCTCCACAGGCCGGCTCGAATCGTTACTACTGGTTCAGTAGACAATGGCTGCGCCTGAAATGACGATGCAGTGATTCAATCAACGGTCCGGAAATTCTGTCACCTTCACCTCTCACATCAAGCACAATCTTCTTTTCCGTCTAACCCGTTACAACTCCATTTTTTGAATCAGGGCTTCCAGGTACCGGGATTTCATTTGTTTACTGGCCATGATCTGTGCTTCATGGGGAGTAATTGAATAATGAGACCGGTAGATGGCAGGAAGCAGTTCTCTGATGTTCATTTGACACACTACCACTTTTCAGTTAGGGATCGTACAAAGATAACTTGGTATAATCTGCTCGCAAAAGTACTGAAAAGACTGAACATTATTCAGGCAGAATTCCACAGCAACGTGTTTCCTTTTCGCCAATGGGAAACACTTGAGTAATTTTTGAGCCGACCCTTAGTCAAACCCTAAAACCGTGACAACCAGAAAAGAGGCATAAAAGATGGAACCGTCTGTTTCCAAAGCAATTGTCAAAAACGATTTTGAACTGCTTATCAGGGAAGGGATTTCTCCGGTGGATTTGGAAGAGATGACCGGGCTGAAAAGGGATCGTTTGCAATTCTCTGATGAGCGGTTACCGATATGGTATTCATACCGTCTGATGGAAGCTGCGGCGAATACCGTCCGAACACCGGCGTTTGCCCTTCATATGGGGGAGAATACCGATGTCAAAAACCTGGGAATATTTGGAAACATTGCCATGAACTGTGGGACGGTTCGAAACGGTATTGACCATATCATCCGCTATTATAAAATCGCCCGGGGACTGACAACAGTATCAGGCTGGGAGGACGGGAAATATTTTTTTGTCACATTCGATCTGAAGGCCCCCAAAAAGATCAAGCATCATATCGTGGAAAAGTTCTTTGTCTCATGTACCAGCCTGCTGAGAAAGCTCACTGAAACCGAATTTAATCCGGTGGAGATCCAGTTTGAACATCCAGAGCCCAGCTACCTCAGTGAATATTATCGGATTCTTTGCTGCCCGATCCATTTCAATCACCATGAGAATGTGATGTGCCTCGACAAGAAATTTCTGGACATCAAATATCCGAGTCACAATCCGGATATCCACCAGATTCTGTGCTCCCATGCGGAAGACATACTCAACGGGTACCTCAAGGACCATTCATTGAAAAACAGGGTCAGACACACGATTATTGATCAACTCCATGAAGGAACTGTCAGCATCAACATGATGTCTGATCAGTTCCAGATCAGTCGCTGGACCCTCAACCGCAGGCTCAGCAAGGAAGGCACATCCTTCCAGGACATCCTGAGCCAGACCCGCAAAGAGCTGGCTCTGGAGCACCTCAAGAACAGCCGCTTTACCAATCTGGAAGTTGCATCATTGCTGGGGTTCGCTGATCCATACTCTTTTCCCAAGGCCTTCAGAAAATGGACCGGTCAATCTCCCCTGGAGTATCGAAAGGAACTGGCGGTCACCTGATTCTAAATGCTGGAATACCGGCTATCCAGTTTTCGTTGGGCTGATCTGCACCCAAATACCATGATTTTGCTCCTTATGGCCCCTTTTTTTTCCACTGACGTTCTCCTAGGGTTACCACAGAATTCAGGTTCTGGATGTATGGCAACGTATGACCTGAACGTTCTTGTTTTCAAGCAAGTCCCGACAACCATCAAATCAGGAGGAAGTGATGAATTTAGGTGATTGGACCACTCAATGGTCCGAAACAGACCCGGACGAACCATGTCTCAAATATGGAGATCTGGTACTGACGAAATTTGAATTCAACTGTCGGGTCAATCAAACGGCCAACGCCTTCCTGGACCTTGGCATCCGGAAAGGGGACCGCGTCGCCGTCCTGATGGCCAATACAAACGTCTACCTCGAAATCCTGTTTGCCATGGCCAAGATCGGTGGCATACTGGTGGCCCTTAATTTTCGACTGTCGCCGGATGAGCTGGATTTTATCATCAACAACGCAGAGCCGGAGGCCATGGTCTACTCTCCGGAATTTCTGCCAACCATAGACGCACTCAGGGATAAGCTGCCAACAGTTAAAAGCTATTTCTGTGAGATGGAAGGTGGTGCTGCCGGTGATCCGCTATTTGAATCCTGGATTGCTGATAAATCCGAACAGGAGCCGGACTGTGGTGAGGAGATTGTCATTGAGGATGCCCTGTTTATCATGTACACCTCCGGCACGACCGGACTGCCCAAGGGAGCTGTTATCTCGCAGGAAAACGCGCTCTTTAACGCCATCAATCTGGTGATGAGTGTTACCGCGACCAAATCGGATACCAATGTCATCTGTGCACCGCTTTTTCATGTCGCTGCACTGACAATATCGGCCCTGCCGCAACTCTATACCGGAGCCCTGGCTGTCATTCAACGCTCGTTTGACCCGGTAGAGTTTCTGAAGCTGGTCGAGGAGAACAAAGCCACCTGGGCCATGGGGGTTCCCGTGATGTGGCAGTTCGTTGCCGCCATGCCGGAGTTTCAGACTACCGATCTGTCGTCACTGAGGCTTCTGGCCTCAGGAGGCTCGATTACGCCAAAATCATTGATTGAAACCTTTCAGGAAAAGGGCATTCCTATCGCAACCGGTTTCGGAATGACAGAAACCGCCGGGGCTGCCTCGTCACTGACTGCGGAAAATTGTGTTGAAAAAATGGGCTCCAGCGGCAAACCCCTGTTTCACACACGGATTAAAATCGTGGATATGAACGGCAACCCGGTTGAACGGGGTGAAATTGGTGAGATCCTGATGAAAGGGCCAAACATCATGAAAGAGTACTGGCGCATGCCGGAGGCCACCGCTGAAACCATTATTGATGGCTGGTTGCACAGCGGTGATATCGGGTACCTGGATGAAAACTCATTCCTGTACGTTAAAGACCGAAAAAAGGACATGTACAAAAGCGGCGGCGAAAATGTCTATCCCGCTCAGATTGAAGAGGTGATATTCGCCATGCCGGGCGTTAACGACGTGGCTATCATCGGGATACCGGATGAAAAATGGCAGGAAGTCGGACTGGCTCTGGTTGCCAAGGGGCCGGATGCTGCCCTGTCCGAAGAGGAGGTCATCAGCTACTGCCGCGAAAACCTGGCTGGGTATAAATGCCCGAAAAAAGTGATATTTGTTGATCAACTCCCCCGAACCCTGACTGGTAAACTGCTGAAAAAAGACCTCAGAGCCCAGTATGGTGGCGCCTGATTGGAACAATCAAACACTCGCGCAGAAGTGCGGACCTGGCTTCTGCCCATCAACAAAAAAGGCGAATAGACTATGGTAGACAAAATAATTGATTCATTGTGCTATGTCCCAACCGAAGAGGTGATTCTGGATTTAATTGTGTCGTTGCCGCCTCAGATGTCAGCCTATTTGCGGGATGTATTTGGGCCGAGGGTTGCCCCCTTGATGGGACTGGCGCCGGAAGAGCTGTATGAAGCAAAGATAACCCTTTCCCAGGATAAGATGAGGGAATTCCTGCTTCCCAAAATCAAATCGCTTTCAACGACAGTGGACAACTTCGTTGAACAACTGGATGAGATGGGGGTTGATAAAGCGGTGATCTTCAACCTGGATGAAGAGACCCCCAGCGGGCTCAAGGGATTACCAAATGATTACTATGCAGACATCGTCAGACAGTATCCCGACCGGTTTATCGGCATTGCCGGGATCGATCCGTTAAAGGGGATGGACGCCGTCAGGGAAATCAGAAGGAGCTATGATCTCGGGCTGAGGGGAGTCGCGATGAGACCCTTCATGTTCGAAATTCCCCCGCATCACCGTAAGATGTATCCGATCTATGCCACCTGTGTGGAACTGGGCATGCCTATCTGGTTCCACCTCTCCATCAACTACTCAACCCATAACATGGAGGTGGAACGGCCCATATATCTCGATATCGTCGCCCAGGACTTTCCTGAACTCAAGATGATTGCAGGGCATGGCGGATGGCCCTGGGTTAATGAGATGATTGGTGTCGCCTGGCGAAACCCGAATATCTATCTCGATTTCGCATCCTATATGCCCAAACATCTCGCCAAACCAGGTTCTGGCTGGGAACCCCTGTTCCATTACGGGAACTCCGTCCTGCAGGACCGAATCCTCTTCGGTTCCACCTGGATGTTCATGGGATTGAGTATCAGAGAACTCGCAGACCAGGTGCTGGAACTGCCACTGAAAGAAGAAACCAAACAGAAGTGGTTGTATGACAACGCTGCCAAACTGTTTTCCGGCTGTTGAAGAGAAAAGAGATGACATCTTCAAACCGCCAACTGATGAATTGATAGGGCCAATAGCATCTGTTGGCGGCTTCATAAAGAAGCAGTCTATCTGAGCTTGAGAAGTCCTTCGTGGACGGTCTGGTTTATCTCGATGCCGTCCTGTTCTGCCTTCTTTCGCATGGCTGCCTTGCCGCTGCCGGGCAGTCGGGTACCAGGCTGCTCCAGTATAGCACTGAAAAGGGTTTCAAGCCGCTCAGCAAATTGCCCACCTGACAATGGTCCCGGCGAAATGGCGATGATCAGCTGTCCAATATCGGGCGAGGCACCCTCTGCATCGAAAAAAGAGCTGGCCTCAAAACCAAAGTGAGAAGCGGTCAGGGCCGCAGACAGAATCTCCACCATCAGGACAAGAGCGGCTCCCTTGCCGTCCCCCATGGGCAGCATGGTACCGGATACTGCTGCTTTGGCATCCGTTGTTGCCTGACCCTCCGGATCCAGTGCCCACCCTTCGGGGATGGGATTTCCCTCTTCTGCGGCTACCTTGATTTTCCCCCGGGCGACTTTTGAGAGCGACATGTCAATCACCAGCGGTGGTTTCCGGGCACGGGGGACTGCAAAAGCGATGGGATTGGTTCCGAAAACGGCATCCTTTCCTCCCCAAGGAGCAATCGCTTTGGGGCTGTTGGAAAAGACCAGGCCGATCAGGCCAGCGTTCGCCAGTTTTTCGACATGGTGTCCCATCACACCACAATGATGAGAGTGGGTGATGGCGGCCATGGCCACACCGGTCTCTTTTGCCGTGGTAATGAGTTCGTCAATAGCCCGGGAAAATGCGGGGAAGGCAAATCCGTGATTGGCGTCAACCCTGAGCAGTGATGGGGCGGTCTTATCGACAGATGGTTCGGTCTGCCCGTTGACCTTGCCGGATCTTGCCTGGGCCGAATAGGATGCAACACGCGATAGGCCATGCCCCCTCTGTCCATCGACTTCGGCTGCTACCAGTGCGGCAGCAACTTCATCTGCATTACCTTCGGCGGTATTGTGGGCAACCAGGATTGCCTTTACCAGGTCGGTCAATTCCTGAATGGATAGGGTGATCGTTTCCATTTTTAAGCCTCCAGTGCTTTACGAACGTTTTCAGCCGTGACGGCACTGACCCGGACGTTGGACTCAACGGTGACACCACCAATATGGGGTGTCAGGATCAGGTTGTTGATACCCTCAAATCGCTTTCCGGCCGTTTCATCCAGGGGCTCAGCTTCGAAAACATCGATGGCAGCACCACCGACCTTTCCGGATCTGAGACCTTCCAGAAGGGCTTCTTCATCAACCACTCCGCCCCGGGCGGCGTTAATGACAATCGATCCCTCTTTCAGTCTGGAGATGGTGTCGCTGTTGATCAGGTGCTTTGTTTCGGGTGTCAGGGGAACATGCAGGCTGATGACATCCGCTGTTGCCAGGAGCTGGTCCAGGCTCAGGGAACGGGCTAATTTCCAGGCAGGGTCACCTTCATGAACGAATGGGTCATAGGCCACAACGTCCATCCCCATGGCCTTGGCCATGTTGCAGGTCTCCCTGGAAATGGCACCGAAACCGATCAGTCCCAGGGTCTTGCCCCCAATTTCGTTTCCCATCAGATCTGTACGGGGCCATTGGCCTTCGATCATCCTGTCGACGGACTGATAAGCGCGGCGGAGCAGCATCAGGGCAGACGTCATGACATATTCAGCTACCGCGATATCATTGGCACCGGTAGCAGGAAAGACGGTGATGTCACGACTGCGGCAAGCATCCTGATCGATATTATCCATGCCGACGCCTAGGCGTCCGACCACAGCCAGCTTTTCAGCAGCTGCCAACAGATCTCCCCGAACCTGGGTCCGGTTGCGGACGATAATGGCATCAGCATTTTTGAGCAGTTCTGTCAGTTCGTCGGTTTTATCCGCCAGCGACGGATCGTAGATAACCTCAAAATCGGGTGACAGGCTGTCGACGGCTGCCTGATCCATAAATTCAGTGATAACAATTTTTTTCATAAATCAACTGGATGGTTTTGATGGATACGATTGTTTCAGATAGGTACTAACACCGCAACCCAAGCTTGCTATCGTTCAAAAAGCATGGTTTCGGCCGCTCTTTAAACCAGGATTCCTCATAGTCACGAGGCAGCAGTTGCAGAATGATGTGGAGGATATTGATCCTTGACATGAAATAGCCATTGGGTGTTGCTTGACCATAGTCGCCCCACTAGCCCATGGTCCAGCCGCCAGGCAAAACAAAACCAGGCAGCCCCAAAAAATGCGGCTGCCTGGTTGGAACGGACATCGAAAGCTTATGCGCTTCGATACAGCTTGGTTAATACAAACTCTTCATGACCCAGCGCTTCCTGTGCAGTGATACGACCGTTACAGGTACGCACCAGCATGTCGATCAGATTGTCACCGGACTCTTCCAACGTCATTTCACCACGAAGAATGGCGGAGCAGTCATAATCGATATGCTCAGACATGGTTGAGACAGTCAGCGGATTGGCAGACAGCTTGATCACGGGCTCAATGGGGTTACCAATAATGTTACCCTGACCGGTGGGGAAAAAATGTGCCACATAACCAGCAGCTGCCCACAGGGTTACCGCTTCAGCTGCAGCAGAAGACGTATCCATATAAGCCAGACCTGGTTTGGAAGGTGCTTCTGCAGGCTTCAGAACTTCGACATAATTGATTTTCTTTCCAATCTTCGCCAAGTTGCCGAAGGCTTTTTCTTCGATCGTGGTCAGGCCACCGCGGATGTTACCCTTGGTAGGCTGGGAACCGGAAAGGTCATCAGTCTTGAATTCGTTGATGAAATCATTGTACTCGTTCCAAACTTCCATGAACTTCTCACCTAGTTCAGGAGTGGCTGCCCGATCCTTGCAAATCATTTCAGCACCGGTAATCTCAGATGTTTCACCGAAAGAGCAGTAGCCGCCCATTTCAACCAGTTTCTCCAGAGCGTTACCAACCGTCGGGTTGGAAGCCAGGCCGGATGTAGTGTCAGACTCGCCACACTTGACGGATACACGAATTTCAGTCAGATCACACTCTTCACGTTTCAGTTCAGATGCCCACTGGACATACTCTTTCGCTTTCCAGGAAGCATTGGCAATGGTTCCAATGTCGCCGGTCCGCTCAATTGAGAAACCTTCAACCGGTTTGCCGGTCTTGGCAATGCCATCAACGATGAGCTGGGTCCATTCCGGTTCAATACCGATCACAACAACAGCTGCAACGTTAGGATTGGAGCCGATTCCTATCATGGTACGGAAGAAAAGCATCAGGTCTTCACCGAACTGCAGTCGACCATAAGCATGGGGAAGGGCTTTGGTGCCTTTGATATTGTTTGCGACTGCCTCGCAGGCAGCGTTTGAGAGGTCATCCAACGGCAGGATCACAACATGATTTCGAATTCCAACTCGGCCGTTTTCCCGGCGATAGGCAACTACTTTTTTCTCACTCATTTTACCACCTCGTGGTTTTCAGGTTGTGTACGTGTACGTGGTCTCCCACCTTGATGTCGGCAACAACCCTACCAATGTCGTAGCCATATTTGAGAATGGTATCTTCCGGGGCATGTGCCTTCAGGGCGATTTTGTGTCCCAGTGGGATGTCCTGCGTTGCTTCAACGGTAAGCGGTTCCTGGCTGTCCATATACATGCCTTCAACCTTTTCGCCCTGCTTGATATCAACAGTCGCGACACCAACACTGTCGGTTTTTTCGTGAACTAAAAATTGAATCATTTTTTACCTTTGATTAAAACGGGATGCCACAGTCGGCTGCCCGGTTACGGGTTCAAGAATCCTCAGCTTGTTGCCCGGCCCTGTCTATCTGCCGGACACCTCTTATATACCAATATTCAGGCTGAATTATCTTGATTCCCAAATCTGTCAATTAATACCGGTTGATACGCAGGGATCGTTCAAAAATTACCAATTGTTTCCCATTAGCGTTAAGGAAACACGTTGCCGTTACATAGTCTATTTGTAAAAGTCCTTAAAGCACTGGACATTTTACAAACAGAATGTGAATTAGTTTCTGAGTCGACCTTTAATGCAACTGGTTCCGGTATATCTGACGCTCCGCGGTCCCTGCCGACAGTTTCCCAAACAGACTTAGGGATCGTTCAAAAATAACTTGGCATAAGCTTTCCACAAAAGTCCTATAAAGACCGGACATTTTGTCGGCATAATGCCAAGTAATCTTTGAGCCGACCCTTACTAAAGCCGGTGTGGAGGCAGCGGATTGGAATGGTGGATCGGCGATTAATCGATCCTGAAAAGTATTCCTTTATTACAGCAAGGTTGATACCATTCAGAAAAAAACTGTTTAAGTGTTTAATATTATTAAAAAATTAATGACTTCGGATGGCAGATGAGAAGATATAAGTGCCCAAAATTGGGCAAAAAAGCCCAACATTGGGCACTTATTCGGCTTGTTTTTCGGCACAAAGCTGCTAGAATGAAATCATATTGGAAAGAGGAACTGCAAACTGAAAACTAAAAAAAAAACATGTATTGGAGCCCGGAGGCGAGGTACCAGATTCTGCTGAAGATCAATAATGCGATCATTACACAGACGACGAAAGAGGATTTGTTTCAGGCCTTGGCGCCAGCACTGCGTCAGTATTTTGCCTGTGACCGGATCAGCATTAATCTATATGATGCCAAATCGGAATCGATCAGTTATTTTGCCGCCGCTGACGGCATCTCCCCTGCCGAGATAACCGGAACAGAGAGCCGGTCACTGGTCAAAGGGGCTATTTCCAGAATGGTGATTCGCTCCGGCAAACCCGTTATCATCGAAGATTTAAGGCGCTATGCCGATTCCGAGTCGGTGAAAGCCATGGTGGATTATGGCTTGACAGCTACCATGGCATTTCCACTCGTGGTTCGGGATAAACTCCTGGGGGTCATTCATTTTTCCTACCGGGAACATCCGGATCACATACAGGAACTTCAGGAAGTACTGACGGATGTATCTCGACAGGTGGCCATTGCAGTGGATAATATGCTCTCCTATACCAACCTCAAGGACGTCAATACCAATCTGATTCGTCAGAAACAGTTCCTGATTGCAGATACGGATGACGGGTATCGTCAGGATGCTTTCTTTTATACCTCCCCGGTCATGAAAGAGATCATGAAACTGGTTGAGAAGGTAGCCAATTCCGATGTTTCAATCCTGGTCACCGGCGAGACGGGCACCGGCAAGGACTACCTGGCACGCAGTATTCACAACATGAGCCCTCGCAGGGAACACCTGTTTGTCAAGATCAACTGTCCGGCCCTGGCCCCCACGTTGTTCGAAAGTGAACTCTTCGGTCATGCCCGGGGTGCTTTTACCGGAGCGGATGCGAACCGGGTGGGGCGATTTGAGTTGGCCAACCGGGGAACGGTGTTTTTGGATGAGGTGGGCGAACTGCCGTCCGACCTCCAGGCTAAATTGCTGAATGTGCTCCAGGAACAGCGCTTTGAGCGAGTGGGTGACAGCCGTTCCAGGGACGTCAATTTCCGGGTGATTGCCGCCACCAATAAGGACCTCCGGAACCTGTCAAACTATGGGCAGTTCAGGCAGGACCTCTATTACCGGCTGAATACCGTTAATATTCATGTGCCGCCCCTTCGGGAGCGGGTGGATGATATTCCGCTGTTGATTGAGCGCTTGACAGATTACCAGGCCCGTAAGACCAATAATACGGTGCCGGTATATTCTGACAGTGCCTTGGATCTGCTCTGTGAGTATCGCTGGCCGGGGAATGTTCGGGAGTTGAAGAATCTGGTGAAGCGCATGGTGATCCTGAGGCCCGGTGAGCGTATCAGCAGCCAGGATATTGGCAAAATTATCGATATGGAACCGGTGGAGGAGATCCCAATCGAAACAACAACCCTGGCGGATGCCGAAAAGCAGCACATCATACAGGCGCTGAGGCGGTGTCGGGGGATGGTAGGCGGAAAGCGAGGTATCTCAAAGCTTCTAGGTGTGCCAAGGACAACCCTGCAGTACCGGATGAAAAAACTGGGGATCAACGCGGTGGACTTTGCAGATTAAGATTAGATGTCACAGCAGGGACAGGCACTTTATGATCGTCCCGGGATTGTTAAGTCCCTATAGATTCTGATCCCCCAGTAAAAATCTCTTTAACGAGCTGCTTTAATTCGGCCAGTTTAACAGGCTTTTGTAAATAGTGCCTGATACCGGATAGTTTTGTTTCGTTCTGAGATGCCAATATATCATAACCGGTAGCAAGTATAATCGGCATCTCTGGCCGAAGTTTCAGCACCTCACGACTGAGATCAGTTCCAGTCATTTCAGGCATGATTTGATCTGAAAAAACCAAATCAAATCTATCAGGATTGGCAAGAAAGGTTGTCAGTGCCTCTGCCCCGTTGCTTGCAGTCGTCACTTGATATCCTGACGCCTGCAGAGAGATATCGTACAGTTTTGCCAAGGATGCCTCATCCTCAACAACCAGGAGGTGCTGACCTCCCGGGCTATCAACATAAGTTGTAGATATTTCGTCAGATAGTTGCTGCTCAATCACAGGAAAAAGCAGGTAAAAGGAGGTTCCCTCGTTTTCTCGGCTTTCAAGCGAAATGTTGCCCTTGTGACTGTCGGTGTTTTTCAAATAATCTGCTTACAGTTTCCAGAATCGCCTGGCATTGTCCCGAAAAATCATGCGACGGGCAGTCTTGTCCTGTTCAGTTGCCAACAGCAGGCGAGCGACCATGATCGCTTCCGGATAAAAGGCCCAGTCCGATCCATACATCAATCTTTCCGGTCCCAATTCCCGGATCATGGTCTGGATATTCGCCACCCCCTGGCCGTGAATATCCATCCAGACATTTTTGTTATTTTTTGCGATTTTTATGGCCTGTTCATTCTGCATGGCACCGGAGTGACATAGGACAAATCTCGTGTCTGGAAAGGCTGCAATGGGCTCTTCAAAATTCGCAATATCAGAATAATCTTCCGTGTAGAGTTTAAAACCCAGGGTTTTTCGTTCCTTGAAACCAGTCCGACCGCTGTGGATCAAGACAGGCAGGTCATACTTGCCGCACAATTCATAGGCGGGCCAGGCTTTTTTATCGTTGGGATAAAATCTGCCGAAATTCGGGTGCAGCTTGATGCCCCTTAGTCCCTCTTGCTTGTATGTCTCTATTTTTTCCAGGGCGTCATCCAGTGTGGGTTCGATTCCGCCGCAAAGTATAAACCGGTCTTCCTGGCCGGAGGATCGAACAGCCTGCATGTACCGTTCGGTCATATTGTCTCCGATTGGAATTCCCATTCTCACGGGTAAAACCACCGCCTTCTCGATTTTCAGGCGGTCCATTTCCTCAATCAGATTTGGAATGGTGTGGGTATCGGTCACATCGCTGCCACCGGGGGTCAAGCTTCCGATGATAACACTCGTCATCTTTTTTTTGTCTTCCGCGCCGGCGTTTTGATTGATGTACACATCCAGTGAGCTTTTAATATCCGGAGGCAGATAGTATCGGGTCCTGGGGTGCAGTTTCATCAAATCAGGCTCTCCACCGGCCAAAGCATTTAGACACAGATGTGTATGCCCATCGATACCCCCTTCAAGACCCTCGACGATCATGCGCAACCGTCCACCACTGGTTGATTCGAAGTAGGGGAGTTCGCTGAGGTCTCTTATGCCGTTGTATGTCCGCATTTGCATCATGCGTGAATAGACAGACTGCGCGGCCCAGGCCAGATTCCTGAACATCAACGCGGGAACGGCAAGCATCGTTGCTTTTGCAGCTGACGAGATGAATGTTCGTCTTTTCATATCGAGTAATCTCATATCATGGTTTCTCTGCTCTTGCTTCTGTATTATAGCTGCTAAATAGCAGACTGGCTTTCCAGGAGCAACGATAAAAACACTTTCAGGGAGGAACTCTATTAAACATCCAGTCGCAAAACGGCTCTCAATCTGCAGGGTTGTACAACTTTTGTGCCGATTCCATAACTTCATGACAGATCTCAATGAAACCACAAGTCCTTGATAGTGCGCACAATCGTGTGTTTGGTAGAATGATCACTTCTCTCTTCAACCCATTTTCAGGAAATAGATTGCCAGGATACGCGGCAGAAGAGAAGGGTCGTGTAGCGGCCATTCTGTATCAGTCAGATTTGTTTGATTTCTGAACAGAACCCTTTACGGGCTTTTCAGAATTTTTGAAAAACTCAAGGCCCGGGTCAGGATGAGAAACCCATACGAGTGGAATTAGTGGCGTAGCCTGGGTTTAATTACCTTTTCGGAACTGCCAAAAAGAGTTGAATCATTGCCTTAAACACCATCAATGAAGGAGTGCATGTCATGGCGGAGATCAGGACAAGGTCTTTTGTTTCACCCATAGATTTTTTCGGTAAGTTTTTCAGTATATTCCGTGGTCCGACGTTCTTTACCACCTTTAAAACAATTGATGCCAGACTCAGGGAGAAAATTCTGCTGACCATTTCCGTCGCAAATAATTGTGCCCAGTGAATGAGTGCACATACAGCTGCAGGTAGGCGGCTGGGGATTACGGCTGAGGATATTGATAAATTAATTTATCTGAAGAAAGAGGATTTTGAACATAAGGAATGGTTAGCGCTGAAGTATGTTCAGGATTGGGTCTTTCTAAATGGAAATGAACCGACGACAGCCTATATATCTGATTACCAAGCACACTACACCGAAAAAGAGCGTCTGTGTGTGCATAAACTGCTGAAGATGATGCGGTTTGCCAACTATTTCAACAATACCTTTTTTCGGAAACCCTGGCGATCTGAGCTTGACGGAGCAAGCGGCAGTTGTGCGGTTGAGTTGAAAAAAAGTGATCCTTAAATCCATTTGCAGATAGGTTGATTCCATCCCCTCATGACAAATCTCAACGAAACCACAAGTCCGTCATAGTGCTCATAAGTACGTGTCTGTTAGTGTCATGACTTCTCTATTCAAACCAATTTCAGGAGATTGATTGCCAGGATACGCGGCAGCGCTTACTGCAGCATTTTGTTGGGCCCTTGGCGGGTTGATAGCAGTTACACCGGTTAACCGGTTAGGTCCTTTTGGATTTAATCGGATTCGGAATCCGTTGTCGTTCCTGATGCTCACCTCATTGGCCTTTTTAACCAGCGGTTGGGCCCAGGTCGATTATACAACCATTTGGTATATCTTCTTCTCCGCCATTGTCGGTATTTTTTTCGGGGATAGCGCGTTATTCGAGACCATGAAACGGATGGGACCGAGAAGAACCAGTATTCTTTTTGCGACCAATGCACCGATGACGGCCGTCATCGCCTTCCTTGTGTTCGATGAAACAATCTCTTCGGTGCAGATAGCTGGATGTGTCGTTATTTTACTGGGTGTTGTGCTGGCAATCATTTATGGAACGTCTAAAAATCAGCATCATCGATGGGAGCAGGTACGAGGCAGTTTGCTGGCGGGAGTGATATTAGGATTGACCGCTGCATTCTGTCAGGCTGCAGGTGCTATCATCATCAAACCGGTCATGGAAAGCGGTGCTGATCCGGTTACGGTCTCCGCCATGCGGGTTGGAATTGCCAGTGTATTTTTAATTTCCTACGGATGGATCAGGCAAGGCCGGCAGACCGGAAATAACTACTCAAAACCAACCATAGGCCTCGTCGCCTGGATCGCCTGCAGCGGCTTTATTGCCATGGTACTCGGAATGACACTCCTGCTTTACGGACTGGCTGATGGAGAAGCCGGTGTGATTACAACACTGTCCTCGACAACTCCGGTAATGATATTGCCATTGTTGTGGATAAAAACCGGTGAAAGGCCGGCTCTTGGTTCGTGGATGGGGGCCTTATTGACGTTGGTGGGAAGCGGGATCCTCTTCAATTATTAGCTGCCAGGATTTTACCCCTCTGCAATTAAGCAAATTCAACTGAACAAAATCAAAATCACAGATGCTAATGCTCTTCTCGAAACCGGCCATCTAAGACCTTATGGATCACACACAAGCGACCCTGTATGCTGAATGGAAAATGATGTTTGCGTAAGGGGCGGACAATGAACCGGTGATTCCAGAAACGGGAAGACACCCTTGACTGCACAAGTCCAGTTTCTTATCATCTCTTTAGCATCAATCAATACAAACCATTTTCCTTTCTAGCGCTTACCTATCACTTCCAAATAAAACATGGAGTTTATTATGTCGAAATCAGTCATGATTACAGGTGCCTCTTCCGGAATCGGAAAAGCGCTTGCGTACGAGTTGGCCAGGAAAGGGTACTCCCTGGCGTTGACGGCTCGCAACATCAAGCATCTGGAAGAAATCAGGGACGATATTGCGAAACTAGGCACCTCTTCAACAATTGTGGTGCGCAAGCTGGATGTGACTGATACAGACGATGTTTTTGCCGCCGTGGATGAATTGGCGGCACAGCTTGGCGGCCTTGATATTATGGTTGCTAACGCAGGCATAGCGGCTGCTGGACCTGTTGGCCGGGGGGAATTTGAGAACGCCAAACTGACGATTGAGACCAATGTAATAGGCGCCATGGCCACCATTGATGCGGCAACAGCCCACTTCCTTGCAAAAGGAAGCGGACATCTGGTCGGTATCAGCTCGGTGGCCGCTCTTCGGGGGATGCCCAGAAGCTCGGCCTATTGTGCCTCCAAGGCCGGCTTTGCCATGTATCTGGAATCGGTCCGCGCGGAACTGTACAAGAAGAAAATCGATGTCACGGTGCTGTATCCCGGTTACATCGACACCCCCCTCAACAATATGCTTAAGAGTCGTCCCTTTCTGATTACGGTCGAAAAGGGCGCTTCGATCATTGCTCGCCTGATCGAAAAGAAAGTTAAATCGGCGACGGTTCCCGTCTTCCCGTGGAATATTGTCGGACGGCTGATGAAGATTCTGCCAACACGTATTATCGCCAAGATGTGACACCTGTGTGCATCCTCATCTATCCGATGGTAAAAGGACGCTGACAGGAATTTCAGCCAAAATCTACTTAAGAATACGCTCTGCGCTTTTCACCAGATGACGGGTGAATCTGTCCAGTAAAGGTGATTTCAGATTCCAGCAGTGCCAGAAGAGCTTGACTTTCACCACACAGTCCGGCACCAACTCAACCATTCTACCGTTTTTGGCAAAGGGTATGCTCTGCTGGTCCGGGAGCATGCCGCAACCCAACCCTTCCAGGATCAGTTCGGCGAATTTTTCTGTAGATGGGACATAGTGAATGGGGAGGTTGGCCGGAAGTTCACCCAGGCACTTTTTGAGATAACGATGCTGAAGTTCATCCTTGCGGTTATAGACAAGCAAGGGAGCCAGTTCAAATGCCTCTGAAGTGACACCATCCGGAAAATACTGGTTAAGATATTCTGCAGTGGCCATCATGCGGTAGGTTATTTCACCCAGATATTCCACACGACATCCCTGGATCGGCTGATCGTTTGAGCTGATTGAGCCAATCACCTCCCCGTTTTTTAAAAACTGTTGGGTCAAGTCCTGATCTTCAGCCCTCAGATCCAGCAGGACACGCTCTTTTCTAATGAATGGTGCCATCGCTTCCAGAAACCAGAATGCAAGGCTGTCCTCATTGATGCCGATGGCCAACGTTGCAAATGACTGTTGCTCTGTCGGTGTGAATGTATCCAGGAGGTCATCCTCCAGACGCTTCACCTGCAGGTAGTGTTTAATCATTTGTTTGCCGGCAGCAGAAGCGGCAGGCGGAGTTGTCCTGATAATCAGAATCTGTCCGATCTGATCTTCCAGTAGTTTGACTCGCTGTGATACCGCCGACTGGGTCAGGTGCAATTGCCGGGCGGCCTTATCAAACCCGCCTTCTCGTACAACTGCTGCCAGTGCTTCTACTAATTTATAATCCAACATGACCTGATATTAGAATATTTAATTTAAAATTAAAACAATTAATTTTACTTTTATCGATTTTCAATGAAGACTATGCAGATAGCAACAACACTCATGGATATACTATCTGGAGAATAGCAATGTTTGGAATGGAAACGCTGGCAATTACATACGGGCTGGGATGTGCAATCACCTGGGGGGCAGGGGATTTCAGTGGTGGATTTGCTTCAAAAAAGGGCAATACACTGCTGGTCGTTCTTTTCTCCCAATTGATTGGTGCCCTGATGTTGATAGGGCTGGTTACTATTTTTTCCGAAACGATGCCGGCATTACAGCATTTGCTTTGGGGCGGGTTGGGCGGTGTTTTCGGGTCGCTCGGTTTGATTGCGCTCTACACAGCACTCTCGGCTGGAAAAATGAGCATTGTTGCACCCGTTTCCGCCGTCATCACAGCAGTGGTGCCCATTATTTTCTCGTTTTCAACAGAGGGTGTTCCCAAAACCACCCGTTTGATCGGGTTTCTGATCGCGCTTGTCGCTGTCTGGGTGCTCTCTTCGTATCAGTCAACCGACAGGGTAAAAAAAACCGATCTCTATCTGGCACTGGCATCGGGATTTGGTTTCGGTCTTTTCTTTGTCTGTATAGACCGTGCCAGTGAAGGGGCCTTATTCTGGCCGCTTGTCAGCGCGAGAGGAGCATCAATCATCCTGATCAGCCTCTTGCTCATTATCAGTAAAGGTTCCTCATCCCCGAAAAAGCTCCCAGTCATGTTTATCGCTCTGGCAGGTATTCTTGATTCACTTGGGAATGTTTTTTTTGCGCTGGCTGCCCAACAGGGGCGGCTGGATCTTGCCGCCATCCTGGGATCACTCTATCCCGTCTCCACCGTGTTTCTGGCAGGGATTTTCCTCAAAGAACGACTTCAGCGACGCCAGTGGATTGGTGTGGTCACCGCTGCTTCCGCCCTCATCTTGATATCCCTGTAGTAACCTGCATCTAAAGGGTTTTATCAATTTCCTGCATTTCTCCAGGCATTATAACCACCTTTCAGTGCCTTGGTATTGCTGAAACCCATACGTCGATACTTTTCCGCCACACTGGCGGAAGTCGCTTCATCAGGTCAGGCGCAATAAAATATGAGTTCGCTGTTCTTTGGCAGGGAGCTGGCCATCTTTTGAAGCTGGCCAAGCAACAGCGCATCCTTCAGTAGCATCCTTTGACAGCGGGCATCGCGATAGGAACAAACCAGAAGTGCCTTTCCAGTTGATACCCGGTACATCGCTTCCTTAACATTTATCCGGGGGATATTTTGTCCATAGGCTTCGGGTACTGCCGAATACACAATAGAAAACAACAGGCACAACAGAAATGGAACCTGATAAAATCTTCTCATTTAATCTCCGAATGAAAGGGTTAAACTGCATCCGCTTCCATTATATTAGATAAATCCCGATTGATAAAGCATATAGGTACTGAGATAGAGAATGCTGCCTCAGTCAATTGGAACAGATTAATGTTGTGGAGCACTACCGTCAACTCTCATCGTTGTGGACTTACTTCCTAGAGTCCTGGCGGAGGCACCAGAATCTCAGGTTGTCGAGTATAGGTGGGACTAGACCCTCCCCCCAATTTTTATGTTAATCCCCCAGAAATAGCATGACACGTTCATGGGCAGGTTGTTAGGATCAACCAACCGGATTCGCATCGCGACTCTGACGGAAAAACAAGGGGCTCTGGTCCCAGAGCCTTTGATACCCATCGAACAACGCCCTAATATGGAAAAACTCATTATCACGGCAGCCATCACCGGCAGCAGAATTACCCGCGATGATTCACCTTATATTCCACTTTCACCGGAAGAGATCGTTGAGTCTGCGATCGAATGCCGGGATGCGGGTGCTTCCGTTGTTCACATTCATGTTCGGGATCCGGAGACCGGGCTGGGAACACAGGATGTGGACCTTTTCAGGCAGGTGGTGGAACCGTTACGGGAGAAAACCGACCTTGTGTTATGCTTGACGACCAGCGGTATCCCGGGTCGTAACCTTCCCAATGTGGATCGTCTGGCACCTCTTGACTTACAGCCGGATCTGGCCTCATTTGATGCCGGTTCAATCAACCTGGGATCAGGGGTCTTTTCCAACTCCCCGGATTTTCTTCGTGAAGCTGCCAGGCAGATGAAAGAGAGTGGTGTGAAGCCCGAACTGGAGATTTTCGATCTGGGTATGATTATCACCTGCCTGAGGTTAAGGGACGAAGGGTTGCTTACGGATCCGATGCATTTTCAGCTGGTGCTGGGCACTCCCTGGGGAGCACCAGCGTCCTTGAAGTCTCTGGTTCATCTGTTGGATCACATCCCTGCTGATTCGACCTGGTCGGCATTTGGTGTTGGGAAAAACCACCTTCCGATAGCCATGGCGGCCATGATGGCGGGCGGTCACGTAAGGGTGGGAATGGAAGATAATCTCTACTTCAGGAAAGGGGTTCTGGCAACCTCCAATGCCGAGTTTGTGGAGAGAATTGTCCGTATTGCCGGAGAGTGTGATCGAGATATTGCGTCACCCGCAGAGACCAGAAAAATCCTGAATCTATCATAATTTTGCAGTAGATAGTGGTACGTTGATACCAAAACAATAACAACTATGAAAAACAGTCACATTACCTGTGTGGGGGCCGGTCTGATTGGACAGGGCTGGACAACTCTGTTTGCTGCTAACGGCTACGATGTTACCCTTCAGGATATTGATCCAGAAGGGTTGACGGCCGCATTGACCGAGATTCAGTCGAACCTGGAATTTCTGGAAAGACACCAGTTGCTGGACAGCGGCACATCTGTCAAGGCGCTCAAAAAAATAGCAACCACACTGGACCTTGCTGTTGCGGTCAGCGGTGCCGATTATATTCAGGAGTCGGTTCCGGACAACCCGGAATTGAAAAGGCAGGTTTTTGCAGAAATTGATGCAGCGGCCCCCAGAGAGGCCATTATCGCCAGCAGTGCCTCTGGCCTGCTGATGAGCGAGATTCAGACAGTCACGAAATATCCGTCAAGATGTGTGCTGGCACACCCGTTCTTACCGGTACACATGATTCCACTGGTCGAAGTGGTCGGCGGGGATCTCACTTCCCCGGAAACAGTCACTGCCTGTGTCGAACTGATGACCTTGATTGGAAAAACGCCCGTACGGTTAAAAAAAGAGGTTCCCGGCTACATTGTCAACAGGCTTCAGGCAGCCCTTATGCGGGAAGCGTTCGATCTTGTGGCCTCCGGTGTAGCGAGCGCTGAAGATGTAGACCGAGCTTTCTGCAACGGTTCCGGGCTCCGCGACCCCTTCGTGGGACCTCTGTTGAGGGCGCACCTGGCCGGAAATGGCATTGAGAGATTTATCAGCCACTATGACCAGTCCTATCAGAAACGTTGGAAATCAATGGCAACCTGGACAGCTGTTTCTGAATCAACAGCGGACGCGGTGATCAAAGGGGTTAACGACCTGCAGGCGGTACGTTCTCAATCGATGGAAGAGATGAAGGCCAGACGGGATGGTCAACTGGTTGAACTGCTGAAAATGCTGGATAGCCGTTAATTCGAAATGGCAACCGGCCATACAGCATGCTTTTACGTCACCCTCCCCATTTATCCATCGCTTCAATAAATGCAATGATGTTTTCAGCAGGGACATAATCGAGATCGTAGGCGGGTGCCAGCAGCAAACCTTCAGGTCCCAGTGTCTTAATCCGGGTATGCACCTCTTCACGGATTTGATCCGGCGTTCCCTCAGTCCATAACAAGGCGGTCCCCACGGATCCCCATATAGCCATTCGATCGCCGAACGCCTTTTTTATGGCCAGGGCGTCCATACAATCCGGCTGCACAGGATTGATCACATTAACGCCCATCTCGATCAGGTCAGGTATCAGGCCGGTGAAGTTTCCGTCACAATGATAGAAAATCAGCAGCTCTGGCGATTCCTCCTTTGCCAACCTTATCACCTCAGCCATCTTGGGCTTGAAAAACTCACGCCACATCGACGGACTGATCATCAGCTGTGTCGGCGAAGCGACATCGTCGTCCAGGATCAGAACATCCACCCCGCTGCGAGCAAGAATCAATGCATTGTGAAGCAGAATTGAGGTCAGCTGATCCAGTAAAAAATGAAGCAGCTCCTTCTGCAAAGACATATCCAGCAATATTTGTTCAAACCCCCTCAGGCGAACGGCAATTTCAAACAGTACACCGCCGAGATGAGGTGGGGAACCGGCCACGGCAAGCCCCTCTTCATGCCATTGGGAAACCTGTTTTTCCATCCCCTTGTATCGATCGGGATGCGTTAAATCAGGCAGGACATACTCCTTTAGTTCCGCCAGGGACCGGATGGAACCAAGGGGTCCTTCAGTGTCTGACTCGGGGTGGTAATTCCACTCGAAATAGGTTTGAAGTTGTGCTGTGCTTCCCAGATGCACATCGGCCGGAAGTCTATTAAGATACTGCAGAAACTTGTTCTGACCGGCCGGAACGTTGAACTCGACAAAACGAACATCCAGTGCTAACTGCCCTTCGTGGTCGGAAAGCGCTACCGCATCAAACGACTGCGGGAAGAAACCCAGGGACCTGGGAATTCGATCCGGTTTCCGGCATTTTAACGCCATTTTAACACGCTCTCTGGAATCCATTTGTTCCTTAGCAAGTTTCACTCATTATTCTTTTTATCAAGAACCTCTAAAAAATCTGAATATATTTGGCAGAGTTTACTCACCTGCGAGGCTGTAAGGCCCAGGATTTTTCCTATCTCAATGAATGTCGCCCCATCTTGACGCATTTGATACGCTTTTTTCATTTGTTGATAATTTTTCTTCCCAATCCGGGTCATTCTGCCTAATTTCGATCTGATCTTGTCTTCCTCAACTCGAATCTGCTCAGTGATTTTCCGTCTTCGTACTTCTACTTTGCGTTTTTGTTCCAGAAGCTTCAGAAGTTTTTTACTCTTCTCGTTATCTGCCAGTTTCATTTTTACCAGATCGTTTCAGGTGCCTGAATTAGGTTCTTGTTGTTTTAATAATCCTATCAAGTATCACCGCTGTTCGCCAAGCATACTTGGGATCTTAATTGGATTGAAATGAAATTGATAGCTGATGATTTTGAAGTGTTGTTTGAAGATCAGGGAGGAATCAGGTGGGACACAGAAAGACACGGAACGCCAACATGCTGGGACGAAGCGTTTATCCGTGTCATATCTAAGACGTACCATTAATTAAGTGTTACGTCTCTGTGTGTCTAGAAGTGTTTTATTTGTTACTTTTTCTCATAGGTAATATTTGAAACACCGTAGCAAACACCACCATCGTAGTCCCAGTCGACTTTTCCTTTAATCAAGTTGGCTTCTTGATTAACCATCAATTTGTAACCATATACGGTGACTTTACCCATTTGAGCCTTGGCTACCCGGATTGTACTGCCGGATCCCACCGCAGACCAGATCGAGTCACCTTTCTTAAAGGTAATCTTGTTGCCTTCCTGTGATATCTCCCAGGTCGCTTTATCTGTTTTATCTCCGCCGCAATCTGGTGCTATAACTTCACTCGTAAACGCCCATGTCCCAGTAACATCATAAGTTACAGGCTCAACAGGTTCAGGAGCTTTTGGGGCTGTTGGTGCGCAAGATGACAAAAGCAGAACACCCAATGCAACTATCAGTGTGCCCAGCAACCCTTTTCTAATTATACTCATTAGGCTATCTCCTCTTTTTGTTCATTATGATAACTCTGGATTTGAAGTAAGTTGTTTACTCCTGATTTAAACACCCAATCAATTTCCTGGCGAATGATCCGATTCTAACCATCCTCCTGACAATCGAAAACAGATTGTTATTTAATATGGCGTAGTACATAGAGCAATAACTGTTCCATGCCAAATGGAATAAATAGTCATACATATCAGAGTTAAAATCGCAATAAACCTAAAAAATAAAAATTCAATTCGTCAAAATTGATACTATGAGTGATATTTAACTCTTTTGTTTTGCTTTTGAAAGGGATTCTTTTTTGTACAGCAGCAGTAGAACAAGGTGAAGCGGTGTCAAAGTTCTGCAGGGGAACAACCTTTGTGTCTGGCTACTCTTTCCTTCGGTAATGATTTTTTACCATTGAATCGAGTAGCACCTCGGATTTCAACCGACCTTACAGACACTTCCAGCTTTTTCTGTTATTGGGGTGCGATGGGTGAGCATGGATCAAGCAGTAAGCTGGTAGAGACAGACTTTACAACTGGAGCCGTCATCCTGGATATAGTCTTCGGTGCGCTCTTCCAGTAGTTTCCAAAGGCCATTTTTTTCAATTTTACCCATTTCAGCGTGGTAATTGTCTTCTTCCCATGCCTGGTCGCGCACTGTGATGCAGATAAATCCGCCAGGTTTGGTGATCCGGACCAGTTCGTTAAGAGCTGCAGGCCCCACGTGGCCGCAGGTGAAGGTACCTACACTGATAATAGCATCGAAGGTATTCTCTGTGATATCAAGCCGGCCCAACAGATCACCCTGGCTAAGTTTCTTATAAAAGCCTTTATCCCTGGCCTTTTCCAGCATTTGTTCAGAATAATCCAGGCCCTCAATATTGAGGTAGCCCTCCTTGTGCAGATATTCACCTACGAGTCCAGTACCACATCCAGCATCCATCACGTGGGCGGCCTTATCATCCAGATACTCCAAGAGCAGTCTCCCGGCAACCACCGGTGCAACGTAGCCCATTTCAATTATTAGGTCATGGTCATATTTGTCGGCCCATTCACTGTAAACATCCCTGAGTTCTTCCTTATTGGATGCATTTAGTACTCTGTCATGTATTTCTTTGCGATTACTCAAACTTGTCTCCTGAACTGATTATTTGGTGTCTATTCCCTGTGAAGGGATTAGTGGCATGGCTGCCAGCTTTTCGAAATTAAGGGTGTAATATTCAAATATAAAGATAGTCTACCCGGATGGCCTAAAAAGTTCAATTGGTGACTAGGCCCTTTTTGTAGTCTAGTTTCTGATCTAGATGGCACTGTATCAAAGGCTCAGGAAATCCGTTTACTTTTTTCGGTCAGCAAAGCGATCAGCGGTTGATATTCCACCAATATTCGATCCTTTATTGACAGAACAAGCGATCTATACTGTATCCGGATATGAACTAATCAATTTGATTTTGTTTCCAATTACCTCCTCGACGATATTCCTCCTTTCTGGTATTCAGTCATCAAATGCCCGAGATCTGTGGACTTCATGGCAGAACTGCCCTGCACACAGGCCGGCAAACTGTTGAAAAGGTAGCTTAAAGATAAATATTAATCGTTCTGTCATGTCGGAGACGTGACATATCTACGAACGATCCACTTTGGAATAAGGCTGCACAACCGATTGTCAATACGGGGGCAGTTCCCCTTCAGTAAACGGTTTATCAATATTGGAGATTAATATGAATGATGTTTATGTGGTAAGTGCGGTTAGAACACCTGTTGGTAAAAAAAATGGGTACTTGAGGGAATGGAAGGCTCCGGAGTTACTTGGTTGTGTCCTGGATGAGGTTGTTCGTCGTGCTGACATTGATCCTGTCCTGATTGATGACGTGATAAATGGGACGGTATATCAGGTTGGCGAACAAGGGTTTACCCTTGCGAGGATGGGGATTTTTGCCTCCGGGTTACCGGACAGCGTCCCGGGGTTGGCGGTTAACCGGCAATGCGGCAGTTCACTGTCGGCGATACAGATCGGATGCGGTATGATTGGGTCAGGCATGATGGACGTGGTTATTGCGAGCGGTTGCGAGATTATGAGTAAATATCCCATTGGCAGCGATACCGATGGCACCATTCCCGACGGTCGTCCCCAGGGAAACCCCTTTGGCGAATTCTATGTGAGCAGGGTGGACGGAAAACTTTATAACCAGGGGATGGCTGCCGAAGCGATAGCCGAAAAATGGGGTATTTCGGCCAGGGACTGCCAGGAGTTCGCTGTCAGGAGTCATCAGAATGCAGATCACGCAACAAGAAACGGGTATTTTAAGAAAGAGATTATGCCCATGAAAGGCTTGGATGTAGAGGGGAATGAGATTCTGGTGGAAACTGATGAACCGATCCGTCCTGATACAACTGTAGAGGCGCTGGCAAACCTGAAACCTGCGCTGGGCACAAAGATGATTACTGCCGGGATATCCAGTCCGGTCACGGATGGCTCTTCGGCAGTTATGTTAATGAGTGAGAAAAAAGTCAAAGAGTTGAACATGACACCGCTGGTCAGAATTCGGGCCAATGCGGTTGTCGGGTCTGAGGCTTACTTGATACTCACCGGCCCTATTGATGCCACACCAAAGGTGCTTGAAAAAGCGGGTATGACCATGGAGGACATTGACATTTTTGAGGTTAATGAAGCCTTTGCACCCATTCCGCTGGCATGGGCAAAAGAGCTGAAAGCTCCCATGGATCGGTTGAATGTGAATGGCGGCGCCATGGCGCTGGGGCATCCGGTTGGCAATTCGGGGTGTCGAGTCAGTATCACCGCGATTCATGAATTAATCAGAAGAGAAGCGAAATACGCGTTGGTCACTCTATGCACGGGCGGCGCAATGGCACCGGCGACGATTTTTGAACGGATATAGGGGTGGAAGACCCTGGATCGGCCTGGAAAATTGGCAACGTAACACCTTTCGTTAATACGCCATCGGACAAACGTTAAATACTCATTTTAAGAGGAATAGCAGATGGGTGGTCAAGACCCCATAGACCTGGGCAAAGCGAAATTGGCGCAACAACGGATGAACCGTATTTTGCAGGCCGTTGCCCTGGAAAAACCGGATCGCGTACCGGTCGTGCTGGAGTATTCAGCCTTTGCGGCCTACGTAACCGATACACCCATGGCTGATTTTCTGAAACTGCCGGAAAAGGCCACCGATACCATGATGAAGTGCTACGAACTGGTCGGTGAGGGAGACGCCATTAACTATGGCACGTTCTGGGTTTACGGCCTCTGCAACAGCTACCTCTCAAAGGTTCGGGCACCGGGAGTCGATCTCCCTGACAACGAGGTCTGGCAGGTGGTCGAAACTGAACTGATGTCTCGGGATGATTACAAGACCATCCTTGATCAGGGCTGGCCAGACTATTTCAACCAATTCATGGAAACCCGCATTTTAAACGATACCCCGGCGGAAATGCGACCTCCACAATGGACCGGCGGTGACGTCAGAGGAAAATGGGCCACACTCGGAGTGCCAGTTCTCAGCGGTGGGGATATCACAACTCCTTTTGAGGTGCTGTGCGGATCCCGTTCACTGACGAAGTTTGCCTTCGACCTGGTGGAAATGCCCGACCTGGTCGAAGAGGTCATGGATGCCATCTTACCCCATCTTTCTGCTGGTTGCATTCAATCAGCCCTGAGTCGGAAATTCCCATGCGTCTGGATCGGGGGCTGGCGCTCTGCGCCGGAGTTGCTCTCTCCTGCCATGTGGAACCGGTTTGTCTGGCCCTACATGCAACAACTGATCAATGAGGTGGTCGATGCCGGACTAATACCCATCCTGCACCTGGACTCGAACTGGACCCGGGAATTGGGACGCTTCAGGGAACTGCCGAAGGGTAAATGCATCATGGCATTAGATGGTGTAACAGATATCTTCACGGCGAAAAAAGAACTGGGCGGCTATATGTGTGTCATGGGGGATGTTCCGGCATCCATGCTGTATCTCGATTCTCCAGACACCGTATACAATTACTGTACCCGGCTGATCCGGGAACTGGGTCCCGAAGGGTTTATCCTCCAGTCAGGTTGCGACATTCCCGCCAATGCCAAACTGGAAAACGTCAAAGCCATGGTCGCCGCTGCACTGGATGGTTGATTTCAACCATCGTACTTGCTCCTCAGGAAGTCATAAACGAAGATACGAGAATTTAAGAGACGATCAGGACATAAAATTGTAAACTGAATCAATCCTTCCCCGCTATTTACACAGTTGTATTTTTAAGCCATTGAGAATCTGCCGGCTAATTCTGTAGCGGCAGGTACAGGCATTCATCCCTGGCGGCGTCTGCCGTTTCCATGACAGCTTCTGACAGGCTTGGATGCAGGTGAATGGTGTCACCCACTTCTTTAATTGGAAGTGGTAGTTTGCAAAAAAAAGAATCCGCTGAGAGGATCGGCTCAGCACTCTTGAATCCGATACAGAATTGAAGGTCTACCTATTTACGTCAGTTTTAGTTCCAGCCATTCCAGGAGTTGGTCCTGTGATGTTGTCTCCGGGAAGGAACCAGCTGACGTAGCTACTTCCTTTGCCTCCTCAATTTCCATTCCCAAAAAAAGAAGCACTCCTACAGCAAGCGTCCCGGTACGCCCTATTCCGCCGCCACAGTGAATCAGAAAATTATTTCCAGATAGAAGATGTTGGGAAAGATCTTTGGAAAGCTGAAAGAATTCATCCCAATCTGAAGGCACTCCAAAATTAAGGATGGGGAACATCCTTTGTCGCCAGTCATGTTCATTTGCCTGTATCATTTTCATATAGATCGGCGATTTCAGTCTGATTTCTTCTTCAGTTGCAAGGCAGATGACTCCATCTATTTTCAGGTCTTTTATCGCAGATGTAGTATCTTCGAATTTTTCATATCGACCAGGCATGCTATGAAGATATACCCGGCCCTTAACGCCGGCAGGCAGTGTCAGGGATCTGAACATAGTGTTTATTATTAGCCTCGACCCTTTCAATTTTTTGTTGTAAGTAGAAGTGTTTTTAGGTGATCATTTTCAGATCTCTGCCAACAGTGATACTTCCATTGAATATATCTGATGCACCCGAGGCCCAATGTTTTTCAAAAACCCAAAAGGGTGCAGGAGAAGGCATTAAATGGGAAAAAACCAGCTGTTTCACACCTGCTTTTTGAGCAATTTCGGCAGCTTCAAAAACCGAAGAGTGATATTGTTTAATACCCTCTGCTTTTGCTGCTTTGTCAGGGAATTTCGCAACTCCAATATCCAACCATTTCTGGCTATATGCCTCATGAATCAATATGTCGGAGCCTTGGGCGTACTCAAGAAGGTTATCATTAGGACGAGTATCACCTGAGATTACAACGGATTTTCCTTGATATTGGAATTTGTACCCAACAGCTGGTTTGACAATCCCATGATCCACCAAAAATGTTGTTACTTTTACTCCATCCTGGTCATAAACAACTCCTTCGTCTTTTTCGAAGATAGCAAGCTTAGCCCCTTCTGCACTATCAGCAGTTTGAGTAACACGAAGAAAGATATCCCATTGAAGGTGGTCAATTATCTTTCCCATAATAGCCTGACTATTAGTGGGGCCATATAGATTGAGCGGTATCATTTTACCTGGCAGCGCCCCTCCGACAATGCGGGAAATAAACAAGTCGATAAATCCGGAGTTGTGATCACTGTGATGATGGGTGATAAACACATCGTCGATACTTTCCGGGCAAATGCCTACTTCAATTAATCTCTCCACGGCCCCTGCACCACAATCGACAAGGAATGCCTTGTTTCCGGCAAGAACGACCTGGGCTGGTTTGGACCGATAGTTGCTGGATATTGGATTACCTGTCCCCAGCAGTATCACTTTTAAATCGCCGTAAGGCTTTGCCAACTGCTTAGCCGGGCCCATGAGCAAGGGTGTGGTAAAAACATCAAAGTCCCCACTCAATGCTTTCACGCCGCCGATTACGCCTGTAGATACCAGAACACCTGCTGCTGCACCTTTAACGAAGTTTCGCCTTTCCATCGATTCGCTCCTTACCAGTGAGATCCTTAATGCCCGGCATCACTAGATGCCAGGCATGGACAGATCTGAAATTTATCGCGGTGTGCGGCCCTGCAGAGCTCTCCAGTTCTTCTCCGGGGCGTCCAGCTCTGATTTCCACCAGGGCCTGTTGAGTGCTGGCATTAGCGCTCGGATCATGCCATCAGGCAGCATCCAGCCGGTCACAAACCTCACCGGTACTCAGGATCTGCATATCATAGGTGGAGGTGTGTCCGGCAAAACTCATTTGCCTGTGGCCCTGCCGGACGATCTCGTGGCGGGCCGCAACCGGTGTCCGGTTGGCGCCGAAACCGCCAATACCGAGATAATCGCCATCCCTGACGAACTCTTTTACTGCGTTATTCAGAGACATGGTTTTATCAACCATCTTGCGGTTTTTACCCTTGAAAAAGGTCCGGGCTTTGTCCGGGTCCGGATCGGTAAACAACTCACCACGGCCCTGTTCAATTACTGTCATGGTTCTGTTTCTCTGGATGATATTGATTGGGAAAGCGTAAATTAAGTCAAAACTTCAATAAAAAACCGATCCGGCGCAGACATTGATTGCCTGCCCGGTAATACCCCTTGCAGCATCAGATGCTAGGTAGACGGCCATATCAGCTATTTCCTCCGGTTCAATGATACGACGTTGTACTGACATTGGCAGTACCTTTTCTTCCATGACAGCATTTGCTTGGTCGCTTCAAAAAGTCACTTTTATTCATATCTCATACTCTCCTATTAAAGTGTCAGAAAAAGTATTTCCAAAGTATGGAGCAGTGTTATTGACCTTTTTTTATAAAACCGTATCAGAACCCCCAACTGCTATTGCCCATCTGCCAGCCATTGATTTACGGACTTGTATAGTGCCTTGGTTTCATCGCTTCCATTGACTAAAATCCGGTCTGCCAGTTTCAATCCGGCTTTATCATAGAGAAATGACAGGTATCGATAAGGAGCTGGATACTTATCAAAGTCAGTGAATAAAGTTATCGCCCAGAAAATAAACGAAGGATGGACCGAATCGATTCGATCCTTCTCATAAATCGCTTTCCGTTCTGTAATCCGCCAGTTACCCTCTCGTTTTTCTAGCTTGTCGATATATCTGGCGTAAGAGGTCACGTCCATATAAAGCGGGCCTTTTTTAATCCGAACAAGAATCGTAAAGTCCGACTCGCTAATAGCTTTTTTTCCTACAATCTTAACCACGGGAACACCGAATCGATGTTTAACCAATGCATCGCCTTTGGCTATTTCAATCGACGCTTTGACAAATCCATCGAAAGATCCTCTATACCAGGAAATATCTATGGTTCCATCCGGATGAAATGTATCCGCCAATTCTTCCCAGAGCCCCTGATCTCTGTTAAAAGCCCATTGCTGGATTACGTCCTGAATTGCTATTCGATCCGATACATAGTCCCCATTGTTTGGTGTTACCTTCCCAACCGCAAAACAATCACTTAGGCAGAGTGAAAACATGACAACGAGTAAAATAAAATATCTTTTCATAATATAGCTCCTTTCTTATGTCTGCTAAATGTTCTATTCCATCAAAACGAAACTGAACTTATTCAATGTGTTTAAAAAAGGGTAAAGCACATTAATCAGTGATTTCCTCAAACAACACTTTAGCCACACCTGCTCCTGCCGGTTCCGCCTCTGCAATCATAACATCATATTCTTGATTTGCGATTTTATTCCTCCATTTGTTTTCTAAAAAGCCAATGAACGTTATTGCCACCACCGGCACCGAGAATGTCAATTCGACAGAGTAATGTGACCTGCCGCAAGACACCTCGGATTGGGCAGTGGCGGATTTTCAATGAGAATATCCACCGCTGCTGTCTGTAAAGGCTAAAAGCAGGAATGGACTTATGAATCACGCCATGCGGATTCGCAATTTACGAATTTAACGAGGTGTTCTTCCCTGTAATGCCCTCCAGTTTTTTTCGGGGGCGTCCAACTCGGTTTTCCACCAGGGACGATTCAGTGCCGGCATAGGAGCCCGGATCATACCGTCTGGTAGGAGAGATTCATGCTCTTGCCACTCTCCGATCTGGTATTCCGGGAAAGCGTATTCACGACCCAGTCGGGGATTGAGTTCACAAGCAGGTATAAGCCCCGCTAGGCAGCGCGTCAGGCAGGTATTGCACCTTTGGCAGCGAACGAGGTCCTTGTATTTTCCAGCTGTGAGCTTGTTTGGGTACTCCGGGTCGCAGAAAAGCTGCCGCCCCAGGGCTGCCACATCGAATTTCCCGGCCCCAATGTTCTCGTCGGCTTTAACCGGATTGTGCTGGGAAGCAACAAAGACAGGAATGGACAGTGCTTTTTTAAATGCTGCGCCATGCTCCGGAATATGCTTTGAGCGGTCCATATCGGTTACCAGATGTCCCCCCTCTTCGTAGCCGGCCCCATCGGAAAGGCTGATATAGTCAGCACCGCGAGCTTCCAGGTCCTGGGCCAGATCTATCATCTCCTCTTCAGTCAAGCCGCCTTCCATATGCTCCTCAGCGCTGATCCGGACACCAACAGCAACACCAGGGCATGCGTACCGGACCTGCTCCATTACTTCGTTCAGGAACCGTTTTCGGTTCCGCCACTCTCCGCCATACATGTCGGTTCTTTTGTTACTCAGTGGAGATAGAAACTGATGCTCAAGGTAGCCGTGGGGCCCATGTATTTCGATCACATCAAATCCTGCAAGCACGGCCAATTGGCAGCTTTCTGAAAATTCTTTCTGTTCACGCTGAATCTCGTCTATACTCATTTCGCGTGTCATCTGCCCAATCAGAAAGTATCGCGGATGCTCTGCGATTCTAAAACCATCATCAATCACCTTCGGCGCTTTATCAAGCGTGATTTCGTATGGAAGTCCGCCAGAAGCCGCCGGTGCCAGTTTTGAATGATCATGGGAGTGACCTTGCCGACCAAAACCGATCGTCATCTGAGCAGCGATTTTAGCCCCAAAATAGTGGGCCCTATCTGTCAACAGTTGCAATCCCTGAATATGTCCATGGTGGAAACAATACAGATTTCTTCCCCAGACAAACTCAGACGCTAGTTTTGTCGCCATGATAGCCCCGGTGGTAAGCATCCCGGCACCGCCCTTTGCGCGAGCGGCAAAATAAGACAACATCTGTTCAGTGGCTTGCCCGTCATGACCGGACATGGTTTCGTTCATGGGGGCGAGTACGATTCTGTTTTTCAGCTGAACAGGCCCGATATCAATAGGGCTCAACAGGTTTTTAAATGTTGGTTTTTTCTCTTTTGCCATGGTTTCCCTTTCTAAAAGGTGCACAGATTCCTTGCCATTGAAAAAGGCCTTTTCGGTTTTCAATGGCAGTTTACGTTTCTTATCGAATGTTCAGATAAGGTATTCGTTCAAACTTTAAATCTTCGCTTTGATGTGTCTATATCCAACAGTCCAGCCAGATTTCCACCAAACATCTTCCGACGATCATCATCAGTGATGGCAGGATACCCATACTCCTTCTGCATATCTTCCGGTATTTGAAAGTCCCTCATGCCGAGGACAGCGGTTCTGATTTGAACACCAAAACCAGCGAAATCAGTTCCCCAGATAATTCGGTCTGGCCCGACAAATCTCAATGCCTCACCGATAATCTTGGCAAACTTCCTGGGTGAGCTGAATGACCAGGGGAACAGGAGACTCAGGCAGGGATAAACATTCGGATGGCCCATGGCAACCATGTTCAGATCGTCGCAATAGGGGTATCCCATGTGAAACGCTACCAGTTTCAATTCCGGAAAGTCGCGGGCCACATCATCCAGAAAAAGGGGTAGTGCATACTTGCTTTTTCCCGGAGGTACCCAGCTGAATCCGGTGTGAATGTCCAGAACAATTCCCAGTTCCTCGGCTTTCTTATAGAAAGGCCACAGGTCGGGGTCGTTGATGTAGGTGTCTTCAGGTGGATAGAATTTGAAGATTTTCGCCCCTTTCTCCTTGACCCAGTATTCCAGTTCCCAAATCGTATTTTTGACTCCCTTGTGCTTGATGGGAGATATATTGGGCTGGTACATGAAGCGATCCGGGTTAGAATCTACAATTTTTCCCATCTCACCATTGGAGACCCAGCGACTAGTATACCCCGTGGTATCCATCATCGATTCCGGCAACAGGCATGCGATGTCGACGCCATACTTATCCATCGCCGCTATGAGAGTTGCTGGATCCAGTGATTTCTGCATTTCCCACTCTTCCATCCCCTCATACGCCTCCATCGGCATGCCTACCAGCATCGCTCTTTTAGCAGCATCAACAGCCTTCCACCACATCTGCACACCCGGGAAGTGGTTGAACTGTTCCATATCACCCAAAAGATGGGGTTCCGGATCAATCTTGAAATAGTCATCCTGGTTGAATTCGTTTGTCATGTTATCCTCGTTTGTTTGAGTTTTTCAGAATAGTGTTAACCAATGGTCCGTTCCTGCCCTTCCCAGTACTTCTTTTTGACATCCTTGCGGATGATTTTTCCGATGGGTGTTTTGGGTATTGCCTCCCAGAACTCGATAGCTTTTGGGCATTTATAGCCTGCCAAGCGTTTTTTGCAGTGTTCCATCAGCTCCTCTTCTGTCGCTGTTACATCTGGTTTGAGAACCACCGCTGCCTGCACCCGCTCACCCCATTTTTCATCTGGTGCCGACACAACTGCGCACTCCATCACAGCAGGGTGCTCATAAAGCGCATCTTCTGTTTCCTTGGGGTACACATTTTCTCCGCCCGTCACAATCATGTCTGCCTTACGATCGACCAGGAACAGATAATTGTCTTCATCTATGTAGCCCATGTCGCCCGTGTGGTACCATCCGTTGCGCATCACTTCCGCCGTCAGTTCCGGTTTTTTCCAGTACCCCATCATCACGTGTTTCCCCTGCAGGGCTATTTCACCAATTTCGCCGGGAGGCAGGGTCTGGTCCTTTTCATCAACTACCTTGATCCGAGCACATTTAATAGCCTTACCAGTGGAGAGAAGCAGTTTGGACTTTTCCCCTTCCAGATGGTGGTCACTTTCCCTGAGTACGGTCGCCCCAAGAGCCTCTGTCATACCGTAAGCCTGGCTGAACTTGTCCCCGAACGCTTTGATGCAGCTTTTCAGGACTTGGGGTGGAAATGGGCTGCCGGCATAGGTGATCTTTCGCAGACTTGATGTATCGTACGCACTCACATCGGTTAACTGCAGGATCCAGCCATAGATGGTCGGCACAGAATTGATATGGGTACATTTTTCGTCCTGTATCAGCCGCATAATCTCATTCATATCCGGCTTTTTATTAATGACTACCTTACCGCCAACCATCAGCAAACCAAAGGCAGGCCAGAATGAGACATGGAACAGCGGCAAGACATAGCAGGTAATATCTGTTTCATTAAACCCGAATTCAAGACCAACTGATATCAGAGCTGTCATCAGGTTTCGATTCGACATCATCACACCTTTTGGGAGACCCGTCGTTCCACCTGTGTACATCAGCACAACCATTTCATTTTCATCCACTTCAACATCTGGCTCATCATCAGAAGCTGATTTAAGCCTGTCCTCGTAGAACTCATATCCTTCAGCATTATTATCAAGGGAAATCCAGTTTTTGATGAGGCCCAATTTGTCCTTCAGCGCAAACACCCTTTCCTCATAGCCGTCTCCCACCAATATCCCGGTTGATTCGCTGTCGTTAATAATGTATTCCAACTCTGAATCAGAAAGCCGGAAATTCAGAGGTGTGACACTCATACCCAGCTTGGAAACGGCAAAGTAGATCTCCAGGTATTTATGGGTGTTTTCAGCCAAGGCCGCCACACGATCCCCTTTTTTATACCCCATTTCCATCAAAATATTGGCCAGGGCATTGGTCCTGCTGTTCAATTCCTGGTATGTTAATCGAACGTCTTCGAAGACCACCGCCTCCGATTCGGGAAAGTTCAACGCACTATTTCGTATTATATCTGCCAAGGTATACATGATTTCTCCTCAGAAAAATGTGTTTGAAGAATCAGGAAAAAACCGGGAGTATTTGTTTGAGCTTTTAAGGCAGGATATACTCCCGTATTTCGGAAAAAATCCCTGTAACGATACCTGCAAATAGCACCTGCCTATGACCTGAAAAAGAATGACTTTTGACTGTTAAGCCCAGGATTTGGGCATTCCCTGAAATTGCATCAACATATTTCGACTCATCTCATTTGATATTGGCGAGAACTGGAGCTGTAGTGAATCCCTTAAATAACGCTGCATCGGGTATTCGTTGCAGATGCCATAGCCTCCAAATATTTCTGCACCATGGGTTCCAGCATGCAGTGATCCTTCGGCTGCAACCAACTTCGCCATGGTTGCCTCCAAATGGTAAGGTTTGCCGTTATCACACAGCCAGGCTGATTTGTAAGTCAGGTTTCTTGAGTTTTCAAGGTTGATATAAATATCCGCCATGTAGTGCTGAAGGATCTGAAAACGATTGATAGGCCCGCCAAATGCCTCTCGTTCCTGCATATATTTGAGGCACTCATCATACACTGCGGCGATGATACCAACCCCCATCATGGCCACACCAATGCGCTCTGGGTTTATAACGGTCATCATCTCATACCAGCCCTTTCCCCGTGTCCCCAGCAGATTTTCTTTAGGTATCTCTACATTGTTATATGCAATTCCAACCGAGTCACAGTGGTGACAGCTGATCTTTGGGACCTTACTGAAGGAAACCCCCGGGGAATCGGACGGAACCAGGAATACGCTCAGCGAATTGGCAGGCTTGGCATCCTCTTCGGTTTTACAGATAAGTATCATATAATCCGAAACATGGGCCCCGGTGATGAAGATCTTTTCACCGTTGATCAGCCAACGATCTCCCTTTTCTTCAGCAAAGGTCGTCATCGCGCCCAGGATGTCGGTTCCCCCACCGGGCTCCGTCAAAGCCATACACATTTTCAGTTTGCCCTCCGCCAACGGCGGGAGATACTTCTCCTTCATCTCTTTACTACCCATCTCAGCTATGAATCGAGCGCCAAACCCGGATGTCACTCCAACAGCCAGAGCCACTGACACCGATGCCTTGCAGATCTGTTCATAAATAATCATGAACTCCACCTGACTCAGGTTATCCCCACCGTACTCCTCGGGAACAGCACACCTGAAATAGCCGATGTCCACAAACTTCTGCCACAACTCATCTGGTGGGAAGTCAACATTTTCGTCCATCCACTGCACATATTCCTTGCTGAGTTCCTTTTTACAGAAACGCTGCCACTCCTTTTGAATCATTAGCTGTTCTTTTGTAAAACTGAAATCCATAAGACCCTCCTTCAGTAAATCTGGATTTGCTGTCACCAGCTATTATTGTTTGTTGCTATCAGCTAACCGGCCGGAACATTGGCAGCGCGCACTCTTCGGTAATGTCTTCAAATACCACCTCCACATCCATGCCGATCTTAACTGTTTCTGGATCGCAGTCGACAATGCGGGTCATCATGCGAATGCCCTCCTCCAGATCGACCAGAGCCAATACATAGGGCAAGTCGGCCCAGAATTTCGGTTCCACCATATCCTGGGTTGTCGTAAAGGAGTAAACTGTTGCTTTACCAGATGCCTGTGACCACTTGAGATTGCCAGACCAGCACTCCGGACAGTATTGACGAGGGTAGAATATCTTCGACTGGCAATCACTACATTCCTGAATGAGCAATTGTGAGTTCTTGGTCCCTTTCCAGAATTCCTTTGTCCATGGCTGCATCACCGGTATCGGTTTTTTATATTCGTTACTCATGACTTTCCCTCCCCCAGATTGTTGCAATATTGTTCATACCGGAACCACCGGCTGTATTCTGATAAATATACTTTACATCAGGTACCTGACGCTCTCCCGCTTTTCCCATCAGTTGACGGGCGGTTTCCACATAGGTGGCTGTGCTGACTCCTGACCCCGTATGCCCGCGTCCAATGGCATCGCCGATGGTGGAGCATGGAAGCCTACCACCAGGTGATGTATGACCTTCCATGATAAATTTGCCTGCCTGGCCCTTTTCGCAGATCCCAACCGCTTCCAGAAAGAGTGGATGGCCAAAAGGATAGGCCAGGTAGATGTTCCACATGTCAATATCTTCTTTGCTGATGCCTGCCTGTTTCAATGCCTGGTCAGTGGAATCCCTAATGCCGTCGGCAATAAGCTGAATGTCTCTCAATATAGAGCAAGCCTTCAGATACCTGACTCCCTCGCCTAGTTTATAAGCGGCTTTCACCTGCATCTGCTGAGCAATTTCAGCTGATGTCACCACCATGGCGGAGCCACCATCAGCCAGCACGTTACACTCTCGTTTATGAAGTGGCGAACTCACCATTTTGGATGAGAGTACAGCCTCAATAGAAGGGGCTTCTTTTCCATAAAACAGAGAGTTCGGATCAAGTTTGGCCCACTTCCGCAGAGCAACCACCACCGAGGCCATCTCTTCTTCGCTGGTACCGGTTTCGTACATGAAACGCCGGGTCGACATTGCCATTACCCCGTTGTATGTGGTCCCAAAGGGATACTCCCACTGCAGATCCATACCGGCCTGCGCAAAAAAGTTGATGGTATCTTCTATGGGAATGGTTGAATGCACGGTCACATGGGGAATGAGAATAATTTTTGCCAACCCGTTTTCAATCCAGTTCTCGGCCATGCGCAAACAATTAGACGTTGAAGATCCACCGGCATTGCAAATGCAGACATCCTTACAGTTGTTCAAACCCAGCTCCTCCGGAATCTTTCCAAAGGAAATCTCAGCCGCCAGTCTCGGTTGTGCCTGGGGAGCCACTGTAATCACGCCTTCGACGTCGTCTTTGCTAATTCCGGCATCCTGAACAGCTTGCCGGCATACTTCATAAATGATATCCCAGCGGGATCTTTCCGGATTAATGGCAGTCGGCACCTCACCGACACCAATAATTGCTAGTCCTTTGCTCACTTTTCCTCCTGCTCAAAATCAGTTGATGGTAAAAAAAGACTGTAGATTTAGTAATAATGTAGTGTTTCACCACAATATCAGGATCTATGACGATTACGCTTCCTCCGACTCTTCCAGGGTGACGTTCTTGACTTTCTCAAGGTCCTTTTCGTAGAATTTTGAGCCGATAAAAAAGGCGACGAATGATAGAATCGAAAATATCGGGAGAAATTTAAAAGCTGTCAGAAGATCAAATTTATCTGAAAGTGCTCCCACGAAGATTGGGGCCAATGTACCACTGAAAATAAAGAAGATAACTGAGTTTAAGCCGTACGATATCGCTCTGAGTCCCGGATGGACGACATCCTGGGTGGTGGTAGCCGCGCCTGCAATAAACATGGGCATTGTAACACCAGTCAAAACTAATACGATATACTGCATCTTCCCAGCTAAAAGAAAGAATGCCGCCGCGAATAACAGGCCGTTAATTAGCTGGGTATAGGCAGGTACGAGTAGCCCGGCATTGATATGTTTTTTCCTCATCTTGTCGGCAATGAATCCCCCGAGCGGTGCACCGACGATCGCCAGCAGAAACACAAGTGCCGCTTTCGGTCCGGCTTTATCCATGGACAATCCGTCATAGCGATGGAAATAAGTCGGCAGCCAGGTCAAAACACCGAAGCTACAGAAGGTCGCGCCAATATAGCCAATATATGTAAATATTAAGGACGGTGTAGCTGCAAACCCTTTAATAATCTCTGACAATGATTTCTTTTTTACTGTTTCCGTTTGATCCGCAGTTGAAACAGGTTCAACCAGTTTTACCGTTTTGTAATCCTTGACCCAGAAAAAGAGAATCGCCACTATCAGGCCTGGAAGTGCCGTTACCCCAAAAGCAAATCGCCAACCGTAGTGGGTTGCAATATAGCCTCCCAGGGTGAGACCGATTGCCACACCCAAAGGAAGGCCGGCATTCCACAATCCCATCATGGTTGTTCGTTTCTCTGGCGGGTAATAGGCTGTGATCATCGCAACACCACCGGGAGTATACCCTGCCTCGCCAATACCAACTGCACCTCTCAAAACAAAAAGCTGCTTAAAGCTGTTTGTGAAGGCACAAGATGCGGCGGCAATACTCCAGAGTACAGCCATGAGCCCGATGCTTTTTTTTCTGCTCCACCGGTCTATCAAAATCGATACAGGAAAGGTAAAGAGCGCAACACAAATCGTCACAACGGATACAAGAGACCCACACTCTGTGTCCGTTAACCCGAATTCGGCCTTCAACTGCGGGAATAGAACCGTCACGATATTTCGATCGATATAATCAAAGACGTAGAGCAGAAAAAGCAGAATAAAGAAATATTTCCTCTGGCCACCGGTGGGACTGAAGGCCTTTGTTTCGGTCTGACTGATGGTTTGTGTCGACATAAATCCTCCTTAAGCTTTTTTTGATTAATGGATGAACATGTGATGATTCAAACATCTCCAACTTAACCGCCTTTCCAACAACTCCAGTTCTCTGTGCAAAAAAGTCTGAACTCATTGTTGTCCGAATATTTTTTAATAGAAAACGGAACCACCACAAACGTTAATTGCTTGCCCGGTAATGCCCCGGGCTGAATCAGACGCAAGATAAACCGCCATATCAGCAATCTCTTCCGGATCGAAAACCCGACGTTGAATGGACATGGGTTTGATGGTCTCTTCCAGCACCGCATCACGTGTTTTGCCGAGCAATGTGGCGACTTCGTCCAGTATCATGCCTTTTCCAGTCAACATGTCCGTATTGACAACTCCCGGACAGATTGCATTGGCGGTGATGTTCATTTGCCCCAGCATTCCCAGCTCTGCCGCAAGCGTCCTTGTGAGGCCGATGACAGCATGTTTGGATGCACAATACGCTGAATTGGTAGGGCTTGGCTGTTTTCCTGAGATTGAAGCCATATTTATGATACGGCCTTTTGACTTTTCGATCATAAAGGGCAGGAATGCCTTGGTACAATAATAGGTACCAAAGAGATTCACCTCGATGGTTTTTCGCCAGATGGCATCGTCGGACTGATGAATGAAAAACCGTTTTCCCACTACACCGGCATTATTCACAAGAATATCCACACCCCCAAATCGTTCAACAGCTTTCTTTACCATTTGGTTGATATCTTCAGGATTGGTAATGTCAGCAACTATTGCCAATGCCTGCTGACCTGCACTTTTAACTATTTCTGCCACAGCATTAACTTCTTCTTCCACATCTGATGCGATAACCACATCAGCACCTTCTTCAGCAAAGGCTTTACATATTGCTTTCCCAATACCTCTGCCGCCTCCGGTAACAACAGCGACACTATCTTGAAGCTTCATCATAGTTTCCTTTGGGTTAAAAATGTGATATATGGATATCAGGTCATTACCAAGCGATCTCTTCTTCCCTTAACTTGGGCTATATTCTGGTAACACCTATGTTTGATAGGCATTTCCCTTTAACAAACGATTCTGTTTTAAAAAACAGCTACCCTTTTCTATCGGCAGCCACATTCGATTTTTTCTGCTGCGCTGTTAAACCATCCGGGTTCTCTTTGAATGAGGCCATCACTGCCTGAACATCTGGTGCATTCTGGAGCCACTGAATGGCATTGCGTTCAAGAGCCAGAGCCGAGCCAATGCTCCCACCCTCTTCAGACCGTGCCATCACTTCCTTTGCCATGCGAAGCGCGATGGGTTTTTTCGAACCGATAATGCCAACCATTTCACTGAACCGTTCTTCAAACACCTCATCTGAAAATACCCGGGTCAAGAAACCCATGTCATACATCTCTCGGGCGGTGTAATCTTTCCTGCCGCTGTAGATGATTTCCCTGGCCCGGAATATTGGTAGACTTCTCGGCAGCCGAGCCGTTCCACCCCAACCGGGCAGTACACCCATATTAATCTCGGTTGTGCCAAAACAAGCAGACTCTTTGGCGTATAACAAATCGCAGCAAAGGGCCAACTCCAGACCTCCAGCAATACAGTGCCCATCTATTTTGCCGATAACCACTTTTTCACAACCCATAATGGCGTTTTGTATATCCAATCCCTCATGGGCTAACCAGTTCATGGCACTCTGATGTTCCGCCAGGGAGGGGAAGACTGACAGATCCCCGCCTGTACAAAAAGCCTTTTCCCCTGCTCCTTCAAGAACCACAACACCGACACCCGCATTTCCCCTAACTCTTTGAAATGCATTAAAGAGTTCAACTGCCATTTCCCTGTTAATGGCGTTGTACTTCTCCGGCCGGTTCAAGGTGATGTAACAGACAGATTCACTTTCTCCGGAGATTTGATACTGAATCGTTCTATAATCGTCCATAACAGTTTGAAGGGATAAATGGTTGGTAATAAGTAATTATACTCTGTAATAAAATGGGTTACCATGAAACCTAAAGAAAATCCTATAAACACATATAAAAAAGCTATGTAGAGTATTTATATATAGTCATTACTGTATGTAATTAAAACTGACATCATACTCATTATTCAATTATGAATGACATGTCACTTCTCTCATATGAAAAAATCGCTGTCAAGCTTTTTTATCTTTTTATTTCTATCCTGCCCAAGAAGTCGTATGGGGATTGGTTTGGTGAGGTATTGTTCTCTTGTTTGTCGGGGCGATGGTCCAGATCTGGATACAAATAGGGGCAATATTTCAGAGGAGACCCTGAATCTGAATCCGATCGGATGCAAGAGGGTCTTGAGGCTGGAAACACGGAATCTCCAGCGCTTAGAACATAAACAGGTCTGCCCCACCGGTAATTGGAATGGATGCACCCGTAATATAGGATGCGGCCTCAGAGGCCAGGAAAACAACAACATCAGCAATTTCTTTTGGGTGAGCAAATCGTTTCACCGGAATACGACCTTTGATTTTTTCAAGCATTTCCGGTTGGAGTCGCCTCAGAGCCTCGGTATCTATAAAACCAGGCAACACTGCATTAACGGTGATCTGGTGTCTGGCTCCCTCAAGAGCCAGTGAACGAGTAAGTCCTTGTAAACCAGCCTTTGCAGCACCATATCCAGGCTGACCGAAGGAGCCTGACTCAGCAGTGAAAGATGAGATATTGATGATTCGCCCCCATTTGTTTTTACTCATATCTGTCCAGACTGATTTTATACAGCGAAAGGCACCCGACAGATTCACGTTGAGACCCTTTTCCCAAGCATCTAGAGACTGGTTTTCAATCAGTGCAAAATGATCTATGATCGCCGCATTATTGATCAAGATATCAACCCCTCCGAACCGATCCTTAGTTCTCTCAATCACGGATTCAATGGAGGCGGCACAAGAAACGTCCATTTCTAACTCCAGGTAGTTTTCCTGGCTGAATATGACGGCTTCCTTTTCCGATGGGCCGTTGTCTTCTAATGTGATATCCGATTTTACGACATTTGCACCGGTTTTTAAAAATGCTGCTGCGATTGCACACCCCAGTCCCCTTGCGGCTCCAGTAACAAGGACAGTCTTTCCCCTGAAAAGTTGAGTTTGGTCTGAAATCATCGGAAATTCCTATGATATCGGTTATGTAATAATATACTACAAAATGAAGAAGACATCAGTCTAACTACATAGTCCAATAAATTTTGTCAATAACTTGTCTGAAAATCAGTAGAAAAATATTCCTATATGTTAGTCTAAATTTATGAAATATAAGCCTAATAAGTTTTTTTCGCATGCCTGAGATAATTGTGATTTTCGAAAATATCAGATTTAGCTATTGACTATAATTATTCAATAATGAATAATTCATTCTGATACTCGACAGTTTTTAAGAGGGGGGGGTCATGATGACCCACCGGGTGATAAAACATGTGAACATGTTAATCGCCGGAGATGATTTTTTTGGACTGAAAAGGAAGGAAAGAAATGGAAAGTAATGGATACATGAGAATTGGTAAATTGGTTGAAAAATCTGGAATCAGTCGTTCGATGATTCATTTTTATCTGAAGGAGAAAATACTGCATGCTCCAATAAAAACCAGCAAAACCATGGCATATTATGAAGAGAGCCACCTAAAGCGCTTAAAGGATATCAAGCGCCTGAAAATGGATATGAAAATGCCGTTGGAGTTTTTGAAAAAACAACTAGCAGCATTGGATAAGACTGCAAATAAAAAAGTTGCTGAATCGGATGAAGAAGCCAGAGATCCAGGTATTAATCATCCGAAAATGATGCGAATCCAGCAGATAACCCAAGCCGGCATCAAGGTGTTTTCTCAGAAAGGCTATCATCGTACTCGTGTGCAGGATATTATTGAGGATTTGGATATTTCAACCGGTACCTTCTACCTGTACTTCAAAAACAAGCAGGATCTGTTTATTACGGTCGTCAGGGATGTTGTCAATGAACTGGTTGGGGATGCTGCCGTAAAAATAAAAGAAGAAGCTGATTTAATGGAGAGGCTTAGAATTCGCGGAGAGGTGTTTTTCAACAATTACACAAAGTATGTTGAAATCCTATCAATCCTAAGGGGAGAAGTGCCAAACGATGATGGATGGGCCAAGCAAACGCTTCAACATATTTACAATGAGCTCACGAAGCCATTGGTTCGTGAAATCCAAATGGCTTTAGAGCAGGATCTAATATATGAGGTTGATCCGGAGATGATGGCTTATAATCTTTTTGGTCTGGCTGAATTTGCTACATTTAGAGCGACACTGGATCAAAAATATGGTTATGAGAAAATCTGGGAATCAGCCGGTCAGTTGATAGCTCATGGACTACTGAAAAAGAAATAAATAGTGGGAAGTCTGATTTTGAAAGCAAAAATCGAGGATAAAGACAAGATACTCAATGGTGGAGGCGGTAACAAACTTACCACCACCAGTTACCATGCCCAGTTTTGGATTTAGGGGTACAGATCTGCTGCTACCTCTTCCAGTCCCAGTGCTAGCAGTTTGTCTTTGGTGTATCCGATCCGGGTACGTGGTGTTGAAAAAATGCCCAGCGCTTTCCTGGGATCCTCGCTGGCGAAACCGGCATGCTCATCTGGCAGGCCTGTTTCACCACTCTTTTTTGCTGCCGATTATTTCGGTGGTGGCAGATGTAGAGAACTATCACTGGCGGCTTCGGCTGTTTCCATCACTGCTTCGGACAGACTGGGATGCAGGTGAATGGTGTCACCGACTTCCTTGACTGTCGCTCCCGTTTTGATGGCCAGGGCAATTTCAGCGATCAGGTCGGTGGCATGGGGTCCAATGATATGCCCACCTAGAATGTGACCGTTTTTGATATCGGATATGAGCTTGACATGGCCGGCAATTTCTCCCATGGCCTGTGACTTGCCCAACCCCCGGAAATTGAACAGATCGGCTCGATAATTGAGGTCCTGCTCCTTTGCCTGCTCCTCGGAGATGCCAACACACCCGATTTCTGGAAAGGTGAAAATTCCACTGGGCACCACCCGGTAGTCCATTTCCCTGCTGGCTCCCATACAGTTTTCAGCTGCTACAATCCCTTCTGCTGAGGCGACATGGGCCAGCATGATGCGTTCAGGACCCAGTACGTCTCCAATGGCATAGACCCCGGGGATATTTGTTTCAAGCTTGTCATTCACTGGAATCCAGCCTCTGTCATGTATCTCAAGGCCAAGTTCTTCCAGGCCGAAACCGGTCGAATTATAAGTCCGGCCGATGGAAACCAGGATCTTATCCACGGTTATCTCCATCGTTTTCTTATCTTTCTCACTGATCTCATTCAGGAACGGCGAGGGCCCGATAACCGCCTTGATTTTTCCGTCCGCTGCTTGTTGGGTCTCAACAACCGTTTTGTTGACATGGAGCTTGATCTTTCGCTTCTTCATCTCCCGCTGCAGGATTTTACTGGTGTCGCCGTCTATTGATGGCAGGGGCAGCAAGCGGTCCATGGCTTCCACCACCGTTACGTTGGATCCTAGAGCGCTCAGGATAAACGCGAATTCAGCGCCGACAACGCCACCACCTATCACCAGCATCTCTTCCGGGACCTCATCGAGGGACAACGCATCATCAGAGGAGATAATGGACTGTCCATCAAATGGGAAATCGGGCAGGTTCATCACTCTGGAGCCGGTGGCCAGGATCAGCTTGTCCCCTTCAACCAGGATCTCTTCTCCTTCTGGGGTTTCAACCTTGACGCTGGCTGCAGACAGCACCAATCCCTTTCCCCGGATGACACGAATTCCATTACTCTTGAGCAGTTTATCGATACCCCCGACCAGTGTCTTGACCACCTTGTCCTTTCTGGCGATGATGGCTGGCATATCCGCACTGAACTCCCCGCTGGTGGTAATGCCAAACTCTGAACTCCGCCGGACTATCTCCATGGCTTCCGCAGAGGATTTCATGGTTTTGGTCGGAATACAGCCCCAGTTCAAACAGGTGCCGCCCACCTGCTGGCTGTCGATAATGGTGACAGCTGCTCCCAGATGAGCCGCTTTTACAGCGGCGATGTAACCGCCGGGACCAGCGCCCAGAATAGTAATTCGCATTGTCATATCTGTTCCTTTTTACCTTTTGTTGTCTGGTATCCCAAAAACATCTGCAGGTCATAAAAACCATATTCGGCCCTAAGATCTGAAGCGCCGACTGTTACCTGGTGGATAACCTCTTTTTATTCATCGTCCTCATCATCGTCATCGTCGTCGTCCTCATCATCCGGCACAAATCGTGTGATATAGCTGGTATCGAAGTTTCCCGCCTGAAAGTCCGGGTCATTCATCACCTGCAGGTACAGCGGGATGGTGGTTTTCAGAGGTGTCACCTGAAACTCGGCCAGGGCTCTCTTCATGATGCGGATGGCGCTTTCCCGGGTTGAACTGTAGGTGATCAGCTTGGCAACCATGGAGTCGTAAAAAATCGGGAGCTCGTATCCCTCGTAAAGGTGTGTATCTAGCCGCACGCCGGTTCCGCCAGGCGGGCGGTAAGTTTTAATGGTGCCAGGAGAGGGCATGAAATTCCTTTCCGGGTCTTCTGCGTTGATTCGGCACTCAATGGCCCAGGTATTGATGGTCAGGCTGTCAAAATCATAGTCTAGACGCTTTCCGGCGGCGAGTTCGATCTGCTCTCTGACGAGATCGATACCCGTTGTCAGCTCTGTGACGGGGTGCTCCACCTGAATCCTTGAGTTGATCTCAATAAAAAAGAAGTCACCATTTGGGTCGAGAAGAAACTCTACGGTGCCGGCATTAACGTAGTTAATGGCTTTAGCAGCACGAATGGCTGCATCGCCCATGGTCTTTCTGAGCTCGGGTGTCAGTGCCGGGGAGGGGGATTCTTCGATCAGTTTTTGATAACGGCGCTGAATGGTGCATTCCCTTTCTCCCAGGTGAATAACGTTTCCATGCTGGTCCGCCAGTATTTGAAATTCAATATGCCGGGGTTGGGTGATGAACCGTTCGATAAAGATCTCATCATTGGCAAAGGCAACCTTGGCTTCCATGCGAGCCACCGGAAATTCCTCGGCCAGCTCCTCTTCATTCTGACAGACGCGGATACCACGTCCGCCACCACCGGCAGAAGCCTTGATCATGACTGGGTAGCCGATCTCTTTGCAGAAGGCTTTCGCGGCTTCGATATCGGGGATGCCGCCGGGACTACTGGGGATTACCGGCACGCCTGCTGCAACCATCGCCTTTTTTCCGGCGATTTTGTCTCCAGCCATGGCCAGGTTTTCTGGGGTGGGGCCGATGAAAACCAACCCATTCTCGGCGCAGGCAATGGCGAATTCGGCTTTTTCCGCCAGATAGCCATAGCCGGGGTGAACGGCATCAGCGCCGGTGTCTTTGGCGGCCTGGATAATAGCGTCGATACTAAGATAGCTTTTGGCGCTGGGGCCGGGGCCAATACAAACGGTTTCATCTGCCAGTTGCAGGTGCAGTGATTCCGAATCCGCTTCGGAATAGACCCCTACACTCTTAATATCAGCTTCCTTGCAGGCTCGAATCACCCGGAGGGCGATTTCACCCCGATTGGCGACAAGAATTTTTGAAAACATGATGGTCCACCGTCAAAAGGATTAAACCGCCGGAGGCAGTCCCCGGCGATTGAAATTGGATTGAGGGGCTGAATGATTAATGCATGGCTTCCAGAACTGTTGCAATCCCTTGACCTGCGCCGATACACTGGGTTGCCAGTGCATAGCGACCACCACTGCGTCGTAGTTCCTTGGCGACTGTCAATACCAACCTCGCGCCGGTTGCGCCAATCGGATGACCGATACCCAGTGAACCGCCATTGACGTTCACCCGTTCTTCCGGGATTTTCAACTCCATCAGTGATGGAATGACCTGTGCGGCAAAGGCCTCGTTGAACTCAACCCGATCAATCTGGTCCGGTGTTATCCCTGCATGTGCCATGGCTTTGCGGGATGCGGGGATCGGTCCCAATCCCATGATTTGCCCCTTCACACCGGCAACGGCAATTCCGACAATACGAGCCAGCGGTTCCAGACCCAGCTGAATGGCCATCTCCTCGGACATAACCAGAATAGCGGAAGCACCACTGTTTGTCGGGCAGGAGTTTCCTGCTGTTACCCGGACGTCCCGGCCAACGTAGCTGACCAGCCCTTTGATCGGTCCCAGTTTCCCAAGCCCTTCCATGCTGCAGGCGGGTCTGATACATTCATCCTGGTCAAACAGTATGGTCTTGCCACGCTCCTCCTCCATCCACTCCTTGCTATCGTTAAAAACCGGCTCTTCCACTTCCAAGGGAACCACCTCATCCTTGTATGTGCCGGCAGCATATGCAGCCGTCAGTTTTTTGTGGCTGCGGACGGTGAAGGCATCCAGTTCTTCGCGGCTAAGATCATACATATCAACCACGTTCTGAGCTGTCTGTGGCATAAACTGCTGTGGAGGTGAATCCAGGATCTCATCGGGAATCGGGACTGAGAAATATTCGTCGTGATCGTGTGCCATGTCCCGCTGCATCTTGTTTCGCTCAAATTTTTTCGGATGGGGCTCGGTTACCCTGTTAACAGAAGAAGCCGGCCGGGTGGCGGCCAGGACCCGACTCATCCGCTCAACACCCAGTGCGATTCCGCAGTTGGACGCCCCAACCATGATGGAGGTTGCCAGACGGTGCAGGGTATCCATAGAGGCACCGCACTGCCGATCTGTCACAAAACCGGCAGTTTCAGATGGCAGGCCGGCCAGGCGGGTCAGGATATTGACATTGCCGATATCGGGAGCGGCACCGATATGACCGAGTCCAACATCTTCGATATAGGTCGGCTTGACTTTCGGGTTTCTTTCCATCAGGGTGCGGACAACCTGGGCCGCTACTTCATCCATACGGGTAGCTTCAAATTTTCCCCGTCCTCCCCAGGAAAATGGCGATCTCATTCCATCTACGATTACAGCATTTCTTAATTTCATCTCATCCCTATAGTGTAGTTCAGTTTAGGTAACCAGGTCCAGTGAGCCTGGTCGGAAGCCGTTCAAACGCATAAAAAACCTGCCAAAAGTCATTGGCCAGTTTATCGGGGCCACCTTACCTTCACACAATCCGGAAGATTTTTCAAATGGCAGGCCTCGCGACTCAGCTCAAATCCCTAAATGAGTGAATTTGTACTTCCATTTACGATGACGCCATGTTAGAGATCGTACAAAAATAACTTGGCATAAACTGTCCGCATAGGGATCGTTAAATGATAACTTCCCTCAATCTGTGTGCAAAAGTCCCAACGGGGATCGTTAAAAGATAACTTCACTTTATCTATTTGAAAAAGTCCAAAAAGCTGGACATTTTACAAACAGAATGTGAACTAATCTTTTAGCCGACCCTGAAAAGCCGGACATTTTACAAACAGAATGTGAAGTAATCATTTAGCCGACCCTGAAGTACCATATAGACAAGACATTTTGCGAACAGAATGCCATCACGACGTGTTTCTTTAACACTAATGAGAAACACTCGACTAATTTTTGAGCCGACCCTTAGTAGACGTAGGTGTTCAAATATAGGTCCCTATAGATTCAGAAACCAGAAACGGAGCATGTCATGGAGATTTGTTTTACAGAGAAGGAACAGGCTTTCTACGATGAAGTGGATGAGTTCCTGCGGACGGAATTGCCCGCAGACTGGCCCTCGCGAAGCGTCATCTGGCCAGGCGATTACGCCCCGAGTGGTTATGGTACAGAGGAGAATTATGAGATTGCTTTCCAGTTTATAGCAAAACTGGTCGATAAAAAATGGCTGACGATCTCCTGGCCTGAGGAGTATAGCGGAAAGCAGTATACACATATGGAACAGTCTATCTTTGACGAGCGCATGACCTATTACCGGGCTCCGATGGTGGATTCTCTTGGGGTGGGTATCGTCGGACCCATGCTCCTTAGAATCGGAACCCCGGAACAGCAGGCGGAATGGATTCCCCG
>Ga0307989_1000078_pt1 | contig 75527 bp, 45 predicted proteins | sample EllFjometagen185_FD_203164 | JGI IMG/M metagenome (GOLD analysis project Ga0307989, IMG submission 203164) | Marine microbial communities from Ellis Fjord, Antarctic Ocean - #185 | ecosystem: Environmental > Aquatic > Marine > Unclassified | place: Southern Ocean | collected 2014-10-08 | reverse complement strand
CGGACCTTATAAAGTAAAGGATTTTAGGTTTGAAGAACATCTGACCATGACAAAAAACAAAAACTATTTTCTTCCTCTGGATAGAAATATAGCTGATGAAGTCAAAATGATCGGAACCACCCAGGCCGTAACTATTCGGTCAATGATGTCGCGAGGAGAACTGGAAATTTCTGACCAATGGCAAGCACAAGAATCCCTGAAAGCGCTGAAACGGATTCCTGGTGTAAAAGTGGCCAATTTTTATATGGGTGACGTCTTCTATTTCATGATGCATACCAAAAAAGCTCCTACAGATGATGTTCATTTTCGTAGGGCGATGGCATGGGCGATGGATTATCAGACGGTTGAAAAATTACTCTTCCCCGGATCGAAACAATCCAGAGGACCTGTTGCCCAAACAGTTCCTGGTGCTAACCCATATTCATTTCAATTCTCCAGAAATCTGGATAAAGCAAAAGCTGAACTGAAAAAATCAAAATATTGGGGTCGCCTTGATGAATTTGAAGTTGAAGTTCATTGGGTAGCTGAAGTTCCTGATGAGGAAAAAGTAGCTTTGCTTTTTATGTCAAATATGAGCGAAATTGGAATTAATGTAAAAGTGGTTAAAGTTCCCTGGATGTCAGTAGTAGAAGAGACAGCCAATATGGATACCAGTCCACATATTGTAACTATTTTTGATAATCCAAAGTATCCTGAAGCAGGTTCCATCCTTGAAGGTCGATATACATCTGGAACCGCTGCAACATGGGAACAAAATGAGTGGCTCATGGATAAAAAATATGACGCAATGGTTTCTGATGCTTTGGCTACAATTAATCGTCAGGCACGTATGAGAAAATATATGGCGCTACAGGATTATATTGTAGATATCTGCCCGACCATTTTTATGTTTGATAAAGTGGTTCAACATGCTTATAACACCAATAAGATTGAATGGCCTGCTGTTCATGGTGAATCAGCGAACATTAACGGATTTGTGTTTGCAGCAAGATTTATTAAGTTTAAGTAATAGGTTTTTCTGTCAAGATGGACTGTAACTACCCTCCCGCGGTAGTTACTTTTTTTAAAAGAAACCCTCTCGCTTGCCTTATGAAAGCAGGTGGTCTCTTTATAAAAAAGGTTTTGTTGTTAACCCATTATTCAGCATCGCCGTAAATCATGGGGACATGTAACAGGTACATTTTCTCCAATTTATTGACCGACTATGTGCCCCCTGATTTACGGCAATGCTGAATAGACTGAATGACTGAAAATCTGTAACTCTTAAAAAATGAGATGACACTTTTAAAACAATTATCCAAAAGAATTTTGTATGCTGTTTTTGTCCTGATTGGTCTATCCATTCTAATCTTTACGATTGCCCGGGTTATGCCGGGTAAGCCAGCGCGAATGGCACTGGGTCCCAGGGCACCTCAATTTGCAATTGACAATCTTCGCAACCAGATGCACCTGAATGAACCGTTGCATATTCAGTATTATTACTGGGTGCGTGATGCACTGAAAGGAGATCTGGGTGAATCACTGGTCACTCGTCGAAATGTGGCGGAAGATATTAAAGAGACTTTTCCTGCCAGTCTGGAATTGGCTATCTATTCCGGAATCTTCATGGGGGTGATGGGGGTGATTCTGGGGACCATATCTGGCTGGTACAACAATACCTGGGTGGATAATGTTGTCAGGGTGTTTTCCTATATCGGGGTGGTGACGCCCTCTTTTGTGTTTGCCATATTTTTTATGCTGATATTTTGCTATGGGTTGGAAATCTTTCCGACCATTGGGCGCATCAGTCCGGGATTTGAGGCACCCCTTAAGATTACGGGTTTTATAACGGTAGATGCTCTCCTGGCAGGTAATTTTGCAATATTTCTGGATGGACTTAAACATCTGTTTCTGCCCGCATTGAGTTTGGCAATGGGAGGTATCGCACAAGAGGCCAGGATCACAAGATCGTCCTTTGCAGATAATGCCACTAAGGATTTCATCGCAGCCGAAAGAGCCTGTGGTTTCCCTGAACGAATTATTATGTTCAAATATCTCCTGAAACCATCACTCATCCCTACCATTTCGATCTTCGGATTGGATTTCGCGTCAACACTGGGAAATGCCTTCTTAATTGAACTGATATTTAACTGGCCTGGAATATCCTACTATGGGATGAACGCCATGTTAAGAAAAGATTTGAATGCGATTACCGCCACCATTCTGGTGCTGGGAATTGTATTTGTCATTGTTAATATCATCGTGGATCTGGTGGTGGAATATCTTGATCCCAGAATTCGATTAAGGAATTAGTACCTTATAAGTAATTTTCTGCGTTTTTCACCCCTCAAGGGGGTACTGAAAAGAGTGGCAGAAAATACTTTTAAGGTACTTATCCTTTTTATTAGGGCTAAACATAAATATAAAAGATGGAAAATAATACAATTGTTCAAAATGGAACATCAAGTAGAATGCTGAGTATTCGCAGGAACTGGTATAAGTTTTCTCGAAACCCACTATCCATCATTGGTGTGGTAACAGTGATTTTGATTATTCTGATTGCCATTTTTGCTGCCTATATATCGCCTCACCCGGCTTCAGCCGGTAAATATCTAAATTTCATGGAAGCCAGTCAAGGTCCCAGTCTAAAACATTTTCTGGGTACTGATCAGTATGGAAGGGATATTCTGACACGTATATTCTTTGGATTTCGGTTTTCATTGGCAATGGCCTTCGTGGTTTTGTTGTTAGCTGTACCCATTGGCGTTTTTCTAGGACTTCTAGCCGGATATTACCGGGGAACCTGGATTGATACGATCATCATGCGAATTACAGACATATTCGTTTCTGTGCCGGGTTTGGTATTGGCGTTGGCCGTATGTTCCATTCTCACACCGGGGATTATGAATGCGATGATGGCTGTTTCACTCATGTGGTGGCCCTGGTATACTCGGATGGTTTATGGTGTCTCATCTTCTCTAAAGGGTGAGTATTTTGTTCAGGCGGCAGAACTGACCGGAGCTAGTAAGATGCATATTCTGTTTAGAGAGATTTTACCCAACTGCCTGTCACCGATACTGACTAAAATGAGTCTGGATGTGGGTTGGGTGATTTTAATCGCTTCCAGTTTAAGTTTTGTGGGACTGGGTGCACAACAGCCTACTGCTGACCTGGGAAGTATGGTCGCGGATGGAAGTCGCTATCTTCCGGATCAATGGTGGATAGCTGTATTTCCAGCTTTTGGTATTATGCTGGTTGTTCTGGCTTTTAATCTGCTGGGAGATGGTATTAGTGATATGCTTGGCACATCTGAGGGAGGATAGAAAAAATGTCAGAATTACTATTGGAAATAAAAGATTTAAATGTCTCCTTCAAGGTTTTTGGTGGGGTGTTAAAAGTCCTGGATGGCATTAATCTGACTGTAAATAAAGCGGAGAAAATCGGACTGGTTGGTGAGATGGGATGTGGAAAGACCACCACCGCTAAAACGATTATGCGATTGTTACAGTCACCACCGGCCGTTATTGATAAAGGTGAAATTATTTTTAAAGATAGAAGCCTTTTCAATCTAAATCATCGTGAATTTATGAAGATCAGAAGAAATGAAATTTCTATGATTTTTGAAGATCCAACGGCGGCGTTAAATCCTGTTTTTACCATCGGGACACAGGTACGCGATGCAGTAAAGTATGCAGGGGATACGAATCGAAGACTGTCAAAAAAGGAGCTGCAAAAGGGTGCCATTAAAACCTTGGAAGCTGTGCAGTTACCTGACCCGGAAAGAGTCCTGCAGTTTTATCCAAATCAACTCTCCGGTGGTATGAGACAGCGAATCTGTATTGCCATGGCCTTGGTAAGTGCCAGTGATCTGTTAATCGCAGATGAGCCGGATACATCCCTGGATGTTACCATCAAAGACCAGATTCTTCGGTTGTTGAACAATCTGGTGGAGGATAAACATACCTCTATTATTCTTGTCAGCCACTCTTTAGGGTCTGTTAGACGGACAACTGACCGGGTTTATGTGATGTATGCCGGTAGTATCGTAGAATATGCCACCACGGCGGAACTATTTAAAAAGGCATACCACCCTTATACGATTGGACTATTGGCTTCAACCCCACGATTAACCGGTGGCGGAATCAGTACCGGTATTCCTGGGAGAATTCCGGATTATAAGAATCCACCAACCGGGTGTCGTTTTCATCCCCGATGCGAAAAAGCCATGCCGATTTGTAAAGTGGAAAAACCTCCCGAGTTTGTAATTGATGAAGACCATAAAGTAGCATGTTACCTATATGCGAATTAAATTCCCTGGTTTTTGATAGGAATTAAGACCGTTTTATAAAGTAAACATGGATTATATCAACCTGGTAAGAGAGATATTGCTTTGAAAAACAATATATTAACTATAGAAAAATTGCAGAAACATTTCCCTACTCGTCAAGGTCTCGTCAAAGCCGTTGACGATGTCAGTTTCTCAATTACAGAAGGTGAGACGATGGGTTTGGTGGGCGAATCAGGCTCAGGAAAAAGTACGGTTGCATATACAATTATCGGTATGGAAGGATATGCCCAGACCGATGGAGACATTACGTTTAAAGGGCATTCACTGAATTGTGAAACCCGGAAACGATCTCTGGAACTGAAAAAGGATATTCAGATTGTCTTTCAGGATCCGGGGACTTCCCTTAACTCTGCCAGAACCATTAAGCAAACACTAGATTTACCGCTTACTGTCCATAAATTGGCAAAAACGAAGCAAGAGAAAAACGAAAAAATTATCGAATTGCTTAGGAGAGTTGAACTACCTCCGGAATATATGGATAAGTATCCGACCATGCTGGGAGGTGGTGAGAAACAGATGGTTGCCATCACTCGCGCGTTGGCGACGGATCCATCGCTGGTAATTCTGGATGAGCCGACTTCAGCTTTGGATGTATCCGTGCAGGCCAAAATCATCAACATGCTGATCGATTTCCAAAAAGAGTTAAAGTTGACCTATCTTTTTATTACCCATGATCTCAGTTTGATGAGGAATGTTGCGTCTCATGTAGCAATTATGTATCTGGGGAAAATCTGTGAGATTGCTCCAACAGTCGACTTTTTTGAAAATCCAAGACATCCCTATACGCAACTGTTATTATCTTCAATTCCGGTTATTACCGATGAAGAAGAAGCGATGAAACCGGCCAAAGTCGTTTCGAAGGGTGAAATCCCCAGTCCGGTAAATGTTCCACCGGGATGCAGTTTTCATTTGAGATGTCCGCATAAAAAAGATATTTGTATGAAGGTTGACCCTAAAATGGTTCAGATCGGAGAGAACCATACGGTCAGGTGTCATCTGTTCACCCAACCGGAAGCATAATGGGTTCTCCGGTGTACTTTTATAATTTTGATTATTAACTGATGAACAGGGGAAGCAAATATGAATGAACAAAATGGCAGCTACTCTTTAGCGATGGTCCCGTTTGTTCCCTGGGTTGTTTATAATGTAGCCGAGAAAAAAGGGTTTTGGGAAAAACAGGGCATTGAGGTTTCGGTTAAGGTGTATATTACTGAAGACAAATATGTGGATGCAGTCATAAATGACAAGAATGATTTTTTTCCCCTGCCATTGGCCTCAACGATTGACTTTATCAACTCGGGAAAAGATCTGGTTTATCTAGGGATGTTAGACCGTTCCAACGGTCATAAACATTTGATTCAGAAAAACAGCCATCTGCAAAAACCGTTGAAAGGTGAAACCGTTGCCCTCTACGCGGAAGAGAGTACAACAAAATATACCGTTGCCAGATATTTGAAAACAAAAGGTTTAAAACTTTCTGATGTCAACCTGATTTTTATCGATGATGAATTGCTGGCGGACGAATTTATAAACGGAGATATAAAGCTGGTTTTGGCATTTAGAGGTATCAAGGAGAGGCTTCGCACAGAAGGTGATGGTTCTACTGTCTTTACCACAGGGGACTACCTGGACCCATTTGGCCTAAATGCCGACCGTAAAGTGTTGAGCAAAATCCCCGTTGCTGATTTAACGAAGTTGTACCAGGGGCGATTTGAAGCCCTGAAATGGATAGATAGTCCTGATAATTGGGAAGAGCTTAAATCAATTGTGAATGACGTTACGTTTAAAGGACTTCCTCAAATGTCAGATGAAGATATCCGCATTCAGCTGGGGGAAGTAAAGGTGCCAAATGCGGAAGAATTACTAAAATATAATGAAGTTGATTTTGCCAGTAATTTTGATGAATTTAAGCAGGTTATCATTGAAAATATGATCCTGGATGAGCAGTATCACAGTCAATTTATATTAGAGAATATTGTTCAAAACCAGGTCCTGATTGATACGTTAAAAAAGGTAACTATTTAGTAAAATTTACAGTATTTGTAAAAAGTTAGCAAAATCAACTATTTATAGATTTAGTTAAAAGGCAGAAGTGGTATAGGCAGAAGGCAGAAGAAAAAGCCCGATAGTAAGTTGTACAATGATTTTCCAACACTTCTGCCTTCTGCCTGGTTCACTTCTGCCTGAGCAGTTACTAAAAAAGAACATTTAAACAAGTAGATCTTCAGCCCTAACCAATGTAACAGCTGTTGATCAAACTCTGTTAGATCTTTAACTTTATGATGTGTTTTAAGATCAAGGTTGACCGGCTTTTAAATTAACCGACCCTAACAGGATAAGTACCTTAAAAGTTTTTTCTGCAATAAAACGCAGAAAATAACTTATAAGGTACTAAACAGGAGTTTTATAAATTAAAATGGAGGAAATCCAATGAGTTCTGATACAAAAATCCGTATTGCCACTGATGTTGGCGGTACTTTCACCGATCTGGTGTACCTTCAAACGGATTCCGATGGCTCGCAGAAAATCGGTACTTCAAAATCAGATACGACGCCGCCTAATTTTGAACAAGGTGTGATGGACGTTTTCAAAATGGCGGATCTGAATCCAGATGAAGTTGAATATTTCGCCCATGGTACAACGGTTATTATCAACGCGTTAACTGAACGCAAAGGGGCTAAAACAGCCCTGATTACCACGACCGGTTTTAGAGATATCCTTGAAATCGCCAGAGGGAACCGCCCTGACTTTTTCAATCTTAACTATGTCAAACCAAAACCATTTATCCCTAGATATCTGAGATGTGAACTACCGGGAAGAATGTCTTATAAAGCAGAAGAACTGACCCCCTTAGATCTGACTGAGCTGCCCAAAATTCTTGATTATTTCAAAAAAGAAAATGTTGAAGCGATTGCGATTTGTTATATAAATTCTTACGCAGACCCCACCCATGAACTGACAACACTGGAGAAAATCAAGGAACTTTGGCCGGAGGTTTCAGTTGTTGCTTCTCACCAGATTACCAGAGAGTGGAGAGAGTACGAAAGAACCAATACCGTTGCGTTATCGGCATATGTAAAACCGGTGGCCCAGAATTATCTGGACCGTCTGACAAAACGTCTGAAGGAAGCCGGATTGAAATCCAGCCCGTATATTATGCAATCCAATTGCGGTGTTGATACGGTTAAAAGTGCCAGGGAAATTCCGATTACGATGGTTGAATCAGGCCCTGCCAGTGGTGTTTGGGGAGCAGCCGCGTTAGGTAAGATCATTGGGGAATCTAATGTAATTGCATTGGATATTGGGGGAACAACCGCCAAATGTGCCTTGATCGCCGATAATCGAATCCAGATTAATACGGACTACATGATTGGTAAAAATGAAACTTCTGCCGGTTATCCCATCATGGTCCCTGTAGTGGATCTGGTTGAAATCGGAAATGGGGGTGGATCGATTGCTTGGGTGGATGAATTTAAAAAGCTACATGTGGGACCGCAAAGTGCGGGTGCTATTCCAGGACCTGTTTCATATGGTAAAGGCGGAACTGAAGCCACAGCGACGGATGCCAACTTAGCCTTGGGCAGAATCAATAAGGATTTCTTTTGTGGTGGCACCATTGAAGCGGATATGCCGAGTGTTGATACGGCACTGTCCAAACTGTCCGAAACACTGGGTATAAGCACAAAAGAAGCCGCTCAGGGAATCGTTAGAATTGCCAATAACAACATGGTTAATGCCCTAAAACTGGTTTCAGTGAATAGAGGACATGACCCCCGTGACTTCACCATGATTGCTTTTGGTGGTGGTGGTGCTATGCATGCCTGTGCATTAGCCTCTGAGCTGGGTATCAAGAAAGTGATTATCCCGAAACAGTCCGCGGTATTTTCAGCTTGGGGAATGCTGATGTGTGATATTCGACGAGATTATATGCAAACTCAAATCGTCGAACTGGATTCAGAAAACGCCGCCAGTATTATCAGTGAAAATCTTGATAAGCTGGAATCCCAAGGGATGGAAGAATTTGTTAAAGAAGATATTGATGCTTCCAGAGTGAAATTTGTTCGCTACGGACGGTTCCGCTATCAAAACCAGGAACATTCGGTAGAAGTGGAATTGCCTGAAGGTAAAATTGAAACCAGTCTGATTGATTCCATTTGTGAAGAATTCCGTAATACTTATGAACGTGAATATACTTACAGGCTTGATTCCCCAATTGATTTGGTCAGCTTTCATCTGGTGGCAATTGCCGCAGTGGGTAAAATTGAGCCGGAAGAACTTAAAGTCACAGGCATTAAGATTGAAGATGCTGTCAAAGATAAACGGGAAGTTGATTATACTGAAGAAGGTGTACATCAGGCAACGATCTATGATGGTGAAAAACTGGAACCGGGTATGAGTTTTTCCGGTCCGGCAATTGTAGAAGAATCCGGAACAACCGTTGTCATTTCACCGGATATGTTCGCGAATATTGATAAATATGGAAATATCCATGTTCAAACTTCATCACAGGAGGATTAAAAATGGCCAATCAATTCGATCCCATTACGACGGAAATTATACAGAGTTCGCTGCAGGCCGCTGCTGATGAAATGTTTGCTGCGATGAGACGGACTGCCATGAGTGCAATTATCTATGAGGTTCTCGATATGGGAACCGCCATCACAGATAAAGATGGTGAGCTGGCGAGTTCCGGAGCAGGAATACCTGCCTTTGTCGGAATGCTGGATAAAAGTGTTAAAGTAATTATTGATAAATTCAATAAACCGGGTGATGTTGAGCCCGGAGATATTTTTACAACCAATGATCCATTTAATGGTGGTGTGACGCATCTAAACGATGTGATCTTTATCATGCCCGTCTTTTTTGGAGATGAAATCATTGCCTGGACCGCAAATATGGCTCATTGGAATGATGTCGGTGGTATGGCCCCCGGTAGTATGTCACCGGACGCAACAGAGATTTATCAGGAAGGGCTTCAACTACCGGCCATCAAAATATTCAGTAAAGGTGAACCCATTCAATCCGTATTTGATATATTAACTTCCAACAGCCGTATGCCTGAATTTCTGATTGGTGATTTATGGGCGGGAGTTGCATCCATTCGAGTGGGGGAAAGACGAATTCTGGAACTGGTAAACAAGTATGGAAAAGACGCTTTTGAACACTCCATTGCTAAATATATGGATTATGGTGAAGAGATTACTATAAGTGCATTGAAAAACCTGCCACAAGGAACTTTTTTTCTGGAAGAGGAGCAGGATAATGGGCAGTTTTACAAAGTAACAATTACGATTAGTGAAACAGAGTTTATTGTAGATCTTAGAGATAATCCACCACAAAGTCCGGGTCCATATAATATTAGTCGTGATGGCGCCATTGTTGCGGCACAGATGGTTCTTAAATCAGTGACCTCACCAAGTACCATATGCAACGGCGGAACCTTCCGACCTTTAAAAGTGATTACGAAAAAAGGAACGGCATTTGATCCAAACCGTCCGGCCGCAATGGGGATTTATTATGAAGAGGATGTACGATTATATGATATCATTCTGAGATTAATGGCTGAAAAAATGCCGACACGATTACCCGCCGGTAATTTCTCTTCAGTTTGTGGAACACTGTTCGGAGGAACACATCCGGATACTGGCCGACAGTACAGTGTCATTGAACCTGAACTGGGCGGATGGGGTGGTTCTCATGTAGAAGATGGAAATTCAGCGGTATTCTGCGGTTTTCATGGTGAAACCTTTAATTGTCCGGTTGAGATTACAGAAGCCAGAAACGGTGTTCGGGTGGATCGTCTTAGCTTTCATAATGATGACGGTGGTGAAGGTCTGCAAAGAGGTGGCAAGGGAATTTGCCTTGAATACCGAATCCGTTCAGATGACGGATGGTTGACAGCGGCTTACACTCGATCTGTTCATCCCCCTTGGGGACTGGAAGGTGGCAGGGTTGGATCTTCAAACTATATTGAGATCATTCGGGCCAATGGCGATGTCACTCGACATTCTATTGTTTCCGGTGAATCTCTGAAAACCGATGATGTTATTCGGGTGATGACAGCAACCGGTGCTGGTTGGGGTGATCCATTAAAACGTGATACCGACCTGGTTAAAGATGATTTGAAAAATGGTTATATCACTGAGGAACAAGCCAATAAGTACTATCAATTGGATAAAAGAAGCGAATAGAGCTTAACTACTGTTCGATTTAGATCACTATGACCACCATGGGCACTTTAAAGTAGAAATGCCTGTGGTGGTGCTTGTGTCAGGTATAAAGCCTCTCCGCAATTTCTGATAGTAACTTCGTCCAAGCTCCTGCAACGGTTTCATACCAGACACTCAGACTCGCCATAATGATAGGTTTTTTTAACCTTGAACCTTGAACCGGGAACTTTGAACTTTAAACTATTTGTTTTTTATAAGGACTGAAATATGACTCACTCATTTGATCCTGTGACGATTGAAATCATTCAAAACTCAATCCAGGCAGCAGCGGATGAAATGTTTTCTGCCATGCAACGTACCGCAATGAGTGCGATTATTTACGAAGTTCTGGATATGGGAACCGGTATCACCGATGGTAGAGGGGAACTTGTCGGTTCCGGAGCCGGTATTCCGACATTTGTGGGAATGTTGGATAAAGCGGTTAGAGAGGTGATAAAGATCTTTGATCGTCCGGATCAGATTAATGAAGGCGATATTTTTATTGTGAATGATCCATATTCAGGTGGTGTTACCCATCTGAACGATATTATTTTGACCATGCCGGTCTTTGCCGGTGATAAAATTGTTGCCTGGACAGCCAATGCGGCCCATTGGAATGATATTGGTGGGATGGCGCCGGGGAGTATGACCACTGCTGCGACTGAGATATTCCAGGAAGGCCTTCAGATTCCTCCTATCAAACTGTTTCAAAAAGGCAAACCGATTCAGTCCATCATCGATATTTTGCGTGCTAACGGCAGAATGCCTGATTTTTTGGAAGGTGACCTGTGGGCGGGTGTTGCTTCTTTGAGAGTGGGGGAAAAGCGTGTTCGGGATATGGTGTTGAGGTACGGTCAGGATGTTTTTGATTACGCTTTGAATGAATATCTTGATTATGGAGAGCAGGTCACGCTGAATGCGTTAAAAGAATTGCCCAAAGGGCGGTTTGAATTCCAGGAAACCCAGGATAATGATTATGTGTATAAAATCATCGTCGAAGTATCTGAAAATAAATTTGTCGTTGATTTAAGAGATAATCCAGATCAATATAGTGGCCCTCACAATCTTAGTCGGGATGGAACAGTGATTGCGGCTCAAATGGTATTAAAATCGATAACATCACCTCATACAGTATGCAACAGCGGGACGTTTCGGCCACTGGAAGTATTAACCCGGCCCGGTACTGTTTTTGATCCCATACGACCTGCACCCGTGGCTTTTTATTACGAAACACGAATTCGGGTATATGATCTGATTTGGCGAGCTCTGGCCGAAGTGTCGCCTAAAGATCTACCGGCCGGCCATTTTTCATCGATTTGCGGCACCATGATTGGTGGGATACATCCAAAAACAAAAAGACATTATAGCATTATAGAACCTGAAACCGGTGGATGGGGAGGGTCAGCTCTCAAGGATGGAAATTCGGCCATGTTTTCTGCGTGTCATGGAGAGACCTATAACTGTCCGGCCGAAATTAATGAAATGCGAAATGGAATTTTGGTTGAACAATATGCTCTGAATACCGATACAGGTGGTGAGGGGCAGTATCGAGGCGGACGAGGTATTATTGCGGATTACCGTATCTGTTCCGATAATGCCTGGCTAACGGCATCGTATACACGATCCAAATTTCCTCCCTGGAATTTGATGGGCGGAGAAGATGGTTCACTCAACTACATTGATGTAATTCGTGTATCGGGTGAAAAGGAACGTTATACATCAGCCTCGGGTCTTGAGTTAAACAAGGGCGATGTGATTCGGATTGTGACAGCAAATGGAGCTGGGTGGGGTAAATGTGAAGACAGAGACCCAAGCCAGGTGAAAGCAGATTTGAAAAACGGATATATTACGGCGAAACAAGCCGCTGAGTTTTATGGTATTTCTTCATAAACCACCTCAAACTATTTTAGAAATTGTTCACAGGTTCAAAGTTCAAATTTGAGTTGATACATTTTAAGGACCTTTGAACTCCTGAACCTTGAACGGTGACCTATTTTACAACCAACATTAGGCAGCCGGATAGCAAAAGTAATATATTGATGGCAGTCTTGAACCCCTTCTCATTGATCCGCTGGTGTAAGAAACTACCCAATCCTAGCCCTATGATGACTGAAGGAATCAGCATCAAGCTCAATCTCACTGTTGAATAGTCAATCCGGTCTGTGAAGATATATGAAGTGGTCAGTATCGTATTTGAAACCAGCCAGACGGGTATTAAAGTACTCCTGAATACGGCTTTGGTCAGATTCATTTTACTGATAACATAAACCAGCAAAGGACCCCCTGAGGAAAATATTCCCTGAACCACGCCGGCTCCAAAAATATAAATGAATGAACGTGGCTTGGAAAGTGATGCAGGTTCTGGCCGTTGGTGAATATTCCGGTACAGCTCTTTTGATGAAATCAGAATCACAATCAACGCAAAAATTCGTTTCAGATGATCTCCATGCATTGTATCAAACAGATAGATCCCTGTTAGCAGTCCCAATATCATCAAAGGGAAAATGGTCTTAAACAGCAGCTTTTTATCGATAAATCGATGATAACGGATGAAAAGGTAAGAATTGGCTAAGAGGGTAAGTGGGACCAAAATAGGCAACATCGTTTTGATCGGGTAAAAAAATACTCCCAATGCTATCGCAATGATAATTCCGCCGAACCCTGAAAATGCGAGGGATGTGAAAGACAACGCTGTAAATAAAATTAAGGGGAGATAACTCATTTCCATTGATTGGCTCATAAATCAGGTTTTTGTTTTTTACTTTTTCTATTCGCTGTTAAAATTAATAGCAGTTTTTATTACAATAGATTCATGACCTGCATCCGGTTTTTGATGATTCAGAAAACGGAATTAACGGAATATCCCTTAAAATAATAAGAAAAAATGAAAAATATTAGTAGAAGGGATTATGGAAATTCGGTTATTTTTAATTCGATTACAGCAAGTTATCTTTGAACTGATTCGAACGGCGGTTAAAACCAGTAGCGACCTGTTCAGGATCACTATACCCATCAGTATAGGCGTCCGATTGTTGAATGAATTTGGTGCAACAGAGTACCTGGGAGAGTTTTTGAGCCCCGTGATGGAGTTCGTTGGATTACCGGGCAGTATGGGCCTGGTTTGGGCGGCAGCCATGCTTACCAATTTATATGCCGGATTGATTGTTTTTGCCTCTCTTGCACCGGATGTTCATCTTACCGTTGCTCAGTTTACCGTTCTGACGACCATTATGTTGGTTGCCCATGCCCTGCCGGTTGAATTGAGAATCGCACAAAAGGCCGGCCCTCGTTTTAGAATCATGTTTTTACTTCGAATCTCTTGTGCACTGTTGATCGGCTTCATTCTCAACGCTGTTTATACTTATGGTGATTTTTTACAGACAGAGTATATACCGGTCTGGAATCAAACCGTACAAAATCCGGACTGGATTCAATGGGCAATCAGCGAAAGTCGAAATATGGCTTACATATTTTTGATCATCTTAGGATTATTGAGCCTGATGAAGGTTTTGAACTACTTAAAAATTACAGACCTGTTGACAACCGTTTTAAAACCGGTGTTGTCATTAATGGGAATGAGTAAAGATGCTGCCCCCATTACCATAATCGGCATGACAATGGGGCTGGGTTATGGTGGAGGATTGATTATTCAGGAGGCACAATCCGGGCGCATGTTAAAGCGGGATGTCTTTTTCTCACTGTCATTCATGGGGTTGTTTCATAGTATATTTGAGGATACGCTTTTGATGATCGTCATGGGTGGGCATACTTCCGGAGTCTTATGGGGGAGGTTTTTCTTTGCTTTAATTGTCGTATTTCTGATGGTTAAGCTTTTCAATAATATGTCAGAAAAGACATTTGACCGGTTTTTCTTCCGATCTCCCCCATCCAATCAAAGCCAGGGAACGTAACCATTCCCTGGCCCCAGGCTTAAAATAGCATGAAGCACAATCCCATAATGACTGTGGGGATAAAAGCTCCCAGGGCAAGATTTAGTGCGCTAATTCCATAGGGAAAGAAGTTTCTTAGAATGGAAACCCCCGCCGGGTTAGGCGCATTTGCAATGACCGTCAACCCACCACCTGTGACTGCACCAGCAACAACCGCATATTTCATTGATTCTGAGAATGTCGGAACCAAAGAACTTAAGTAAGTAACAGCGGCATTGTCATTAAACGCGGTTAAAAAGGTTGCTCCCAACATTAACGGCACCTCACTGAGTCCACCCAGAATGGGTCCAATCCACCAGCCCTGCAATCCACCATGAATGACCAGACCCGCCAGGAAGCATCCTACCAGTAGAGCCGGTTTTAAGTTTGTATCGTTTTGATGGTGAGCGGTTGCCCGACGAAATCCAAGGAAAATAAAAAATCCAAAGATAAACAGGGCGGGATCATGACTGGTAAATACCGTCCAGACCAATAGGCAGATATGAATTAGAATTATGGGAAGCGGGATCTTGTCCTCTCTTTGATCCCAATCGATGGGGACATCTTTATTAACTTCAGGCTTAAACTGGTCCAGTTTTTTAAATTCAGATCTAAAAGCAAGAAAATAGAGTCCATTGGCGATCAAAATACCCATCACAGCTTTCCAACCAAAATTTGTTGCCATAAACCACATATCCCAGTTCCATTTACTGGCTACCATCAATACCGGTGGTGCCGCAAAATGTGTTAAGGTGCCACCTACAGAAATATTGACAAATAAAAGACCGATTGTGGCATATGCAAACTTCAAGGAAGGCTTGCGCTCATAAAACTGTTTTGCCAGAATAAGCGCTGAAATGGTCATCGCCCCGGGCTCGGTTATAAATGAACCCAGGATCGGACCAATGGTTAAGATGGTAAACCACCAAGCAGCGGAAGTGTTTTTCCCGATTTTAGCAATATTTCGCAGGATGGTTTCCGCGAATTGCATGACGGGTCTTGATGCGGCAATTGTCATGATAATCACGACAAACATCGGTTCGGTGAAGTTGACGCTATCAAAATACCCTCTGGCGCTTTCCCAACCATATTTGGTCATAATGATCCAGAAAACCGGGATGGTCCATAGGCCAAAGATGATCTCCAGTTCACCAAAAAAATAAAATATTTCGGCTTTAAAGCTAACATTCATGACAACATCACCATTGTAATTCTTTGGCGTGATCCCATTTTTTTTGATGTAAGCGAGATGTCGCTTTTCAAACTTTTCTGCCATTTTTCTAAAAAACCCGACACAAAATGTATGAATAATTGCCCCTAGAAACAATAAAGAAACTACTAAATTTAATGGTTCCTGATGAATCCTATGCATCAGAATTTTGCCGATTTCCTGAAAATTTGAATCGGCATAACTATCCAGGGCTTTAGGGAAAGCTAATGGTTCTTTCAACTCTGAAGATGACCCCAGAGCGATAAAAGGAATAATAAAAAATACAACTATTAAAATTAGTAATAGTAATCCTCTTCTTTTCATATTTTTTCCTGATAACAAGTGATTAAACCAAGTTTGCACAATCAATTTGTAGCTGATCAAATCGTTTTAGTTTCGTTGATCTTAATTTCCATTTCAAGACCGATTTTAGACCCATTTAAATTATTTGAAAACGTTTTTTGATCATTATATTTCAATAATTAACGTCTGAATGAAAAGTCTCTGTTTTTAATTATGATTCCGTTTTAAAAATAACATTCAGTATTAAAGTCAAGAAGCCGCCAGCTATCAGCCTTCAGTAAAAACAAACATGTTCTCAATCACTTAAAAGCTGAAAGCTGATGACTGAAAACTTGAATCTTCATTATGGATATAAGTCAGCTAAATGAATAATAGCCTGATTTTACACAGTAGTGTCCGGTTAGAATTTTGCAAAAACTGAAATGTAATCACTGAATCGTGCTGGTAAGAATTTGAATAGAATTTCTTAGTAAAGCGTAGCGAAAATAAGCCTTGTTTGAGTGAGTGAGAAGCGAAACTTGCAGCTTCGAAGGAACGAGTTTGGCGGTTTTTCGCGAAGCAAGCTTAGAAATTCTTCAAATTCATTTGCAAAGAGTCAGTGATTACATTTCAGCGACTAAGTTGCAAATATTTGATCGGATATTACTGAATTTTAATGGGTTTTAGTTCAGACACTAATTAGATTGTTAACTAAATTGATGCTTTTTAGTAAGTTTTATTAACTTACTAAATTTTACGATTCTGGTCTGCATACGGTACTAAATTCTTGGTGGGGTTTTGACATGAAACAAATTATTTGACCGCGATTTTTTACTACCGCATATTTTTCTTGCCATTATCTTTTGTTTATACTAGTGAACTATACCTTTCAGCCAATTTTGAAAAGGGATTAATCATTCGCTTCAAACAAAATCAGTATACTCTTTTTTTAGGTTAAGGTTATAATATCAAAAACTACCGATTATTTATTGAATTTCAACCTATGATTTCTTACACTCCGAGACCAGATAGGACTAAATGGACAGATTAAAAGGCAAAAATTGGGAACAGAAAGTTGTGAAACCTGAAGTGATTCTGAAAAAAATTGAACCCGGAATGAGTATTTTTTTAAGTACCGGTGTCTCTGAACCCCGGACGCTGATAAAAAATCTGATTACGAATGAAAATTATAATCTGTTGGATTTGGAATTAATCCAGATACTGAGTCTTGGAGATGCAGTTTCATTTACTGAATTGAAATCTCAAAAGTATCGCCTGAAGACGTTTTTTTCCGGGTGGATTGCAGATGAAGCAATTTCAGCGGGTAAAGTGGATCTGATTCCCGGCTATTTTTCTCAGATTCCTGAATTGATTAAAACAGGAAAAATTGCCATTGATGTGGCTTTTATTCAGATTACCCCTCCAAATAGTGCATGTTACAGTAGTTTTGGTGTGTCAATGGATGCGGCTCGACATGCAATGGAGCAGGCCTCCTTGGTCGTAGGTGAGATTAATACTAATATTCCATATACTTCAGGGGATACCTATGTTCCCATTAGTGAATTTGATTTCTTGATATACTCTGATGAACCCCCCATCTATTTTGAACAATGGCCAATTCATGATGTTTTGAATCAGGTTGCAGAAAACGTTGCATCAATTATTGAGGATGGAAGTTGTCTGGCGTTTTCTATAGGCCCCTTATTTGATTCCTTGGCAAACCATTTGGAGAAGAAAAAAAATCTGGGTATTCATACGCCCTTTTTTACTGATTCGCTGATGAAACTAATGCAGAGTGGTGCGGTTACCAATCGTGATAAAAAGATATTTCAGGGAAAATCGCTCACATCATATGCGATCGGAACTCCAGAATTATTGAAATGGCTGGACTCAAATCCTTTGGTTGAATTTCAAAGTACAGAAAAAGTAATGAATCCCCTGAATATGGGGTGTAATCCTCGTTTTATTTCTGTTGTTCCCTGTTGGAAAGTGGATTTGTCAGGAAGTATTTCTATGCGAGCCGGTAAAGGAAATGTTGCATCAACACCGGGTGAAGTTTTGAACCTGACAACCAGTTCCAGAATATCACCGGGTGGATTTTCAGTGTTTGCGCTGACAAGCCGAAACAAAAAAGGAGAATCAAACATTCTTCTCTCTATTAATGAGTATGAAAATCAGATGGGGATCAGTGAAGCTGTTGATACAGTTGCAACTGAATTTGGTGTTGCTTATCTTAAAGGCCGAACGATCCGTGAACGTGCACAGGCGCTAATTGAAATTGCCCATCCAGATGATCGAAAATCGTTGATTGATCAAGCGAAAGAGAAGAATATTCTTTATAAAGACCAGGTTTTTTTGGCAGAGACATCCTCATTATATCAAAGTGAATTGGCAACCGAAAGCACTTTTAAGAATGGATTGAAAATTCGATTTAGAGCAATCAAGCCGTCTGATGAAGAAGGTATGAGAAAACTGTTTTATCGATTTTCCAGTGAATCGGTCTATTATCGGTACTTTACGAATATTAAGGCTATGCCGCATACCAAAATGCAGCAATATGTAAATGTGGACTATAGTCAGGTTGTTTCTATGGTGGGATTGGTCGGGGAGTCTGGGCATGGAAAAATTATTGCCGAAGCCCGCTATGTTAAACACAAAGATGTTCCATATGGAGATGTGGCCTTTGTTGTCGATGAGGAATACAAGGGGATGGGAATAGCAAGTTATCTATATAAAATGTTAATGCAAGTCGGTAAAAAAAGGGGTTTAAAAGGATTTACAGCTGATGTACTCCAATCAAACAGTGGTATGATGAAAGTATTTAAGAAATATGGTCCTATTCAAGCTAAAATGGAGCAGGGTGAATGTCATTTATCTATAGAGTTTTCTGATCAGTCGGTATAATTGGAAGTGTAAAAGATACGACTGTTTGGGATATTAAATTAAGACTATGATTGGAGCTGGATGAAGGATATCGTACTTAATATAAAGAGTAATTGTCCGGTGAATGAAATATACTATTTTAAATGTAACCATTCACTATATTTGCTTAATTCCGCCATGCCTCTGATGCTGCTTTCACTCAAGGCTGTCACTTAACTTCCCTCAAGCACCACCAGAGGCATGGCTTTTGTGCTCTATATTTTTGAAGTAGTGAATAGTTACTTTTAAATAATATAATCAATTAGATAAATTTTAATAAAATGCCTGATAAAAAAACCTGAATTCTGGATCATAATTAATTCTGGCTTCTATTCTTGCAAAATCTATTTGATTCCAATAGATTACCCACTCCTTTAATTCTTGAATACGTCCAAAAGAAAGTGTTTCTGTCTTTTGATTAAAAGAGGTGGTTCGTTTTGATTTATGTTTGTTATTGTTATTTATAGCCATTTTATTCCATAATGCGGTCACGCCTTCAAAACTGATTGAATACGCATATCGTTCTTGCTGAAGCTAGTCTAATTCTGTTCTGAGACTATTTAATAATATATCAGAATTTGTTTATGATTACAAAAAAAAAATTCAGGACCTCTACTTATAGGATAAAATCCCATAAATACAGTATATTATATTTATACGCGAATTAATGCCATTGCCGGCTGGTATTTTAGATAAATCTCTCGAACAATTGAACAAAAATAACTTTTTGACTATTAAATTTATGGCAACCCTAAAACGCTTTGAGAATAGCCCGGATTGGGAAAACCCTTTCGTTTTTAAGCGCAATAAAGAAGCCGCCCGATGCCCTTCGTCTCCCCTTGATAATTTAGATCAATTGAATGATGATTTGGAACATACCTGGACGCAATCCCTGAATGGCGATTGGCGGTTTTGCTGGGTGGAAAAACCGGATAAACGTCCGATGGGTTTTGAGCTACCTGATTTTGATGATTCCCAGTGGGATTTGATCAAAGTTCCCGGACTTTGGGAACTCAACGGGTATGGTGTTCCTTACTATTTGGCTTTGGGTTATCCACCTGCCATATCGACTCAAAAGAAAAGCATTCCCTCTATCGATTCTGATGATAATCCTGTGGGTTCTTATCGTATGCACTTCCATCTACCGGATCACTGGAATAATCGGGAGATCTTTTTAAATTTTGGGGGAGTCAAATCTGCTTTTTATATTTGGATAAATGGCGAAAAAGTGGGTTACTCCCAGGGATCTATGACTCCTGCAGAGTTCAGGATTACCCCATATCTTAAGTCAGGTGAGAATCTATTATCTGTTCAGATATATCGATACTCCGATGGAACATATCTGGAAGATCAGGATATGTGGTTTCTAAGTGGTATTTTTCGAGATGTCTTATTGATTGCAGAACCGCGGGTGGCAATCTGGGATTTTTTTGCCAGATCTGATTTTGATTCAGAGTACCAGGATGCTGACTTAAAGGTTGATGTTGAGCTGAGGAATTTTACGGAAAATCAAAAGCAGGGCAGAGTCGAACTCTATTTGAATACAAAAAAAGGGTCATCCAAGACTTTGGATGCTCAAAACCTCCTGGTCGATCAGGAATTTGCAATTCAGGATGACAACACAATTACTTTACAGGCAAAAGTCCATAATCCATTAAAATGGACTGCGGAAACACCTCATCTTTATAAGCTGACACTGCGTTTGTTAACCAGTGATGGTCAGATTGAAACGATCAAGACAATCTCATTTGGTTTTCGTAAGATTGAAATACAAAATGATCAGTTTCTAATCAATGGAAAATCGATTCTCTTTAAGGGGGTGAATCGTCATGATTTTGATCCTGATACAGGCTGGGTTGTTTCTAGAGAGAGACGATTGCAGGATATCGTCATCATGAAGCAGAACAATATCAATTCCGTTCGGACGAGTCATTATCCAAATGATCCTCACCTGTATGAATTATGTGATGAATATGGCATTTATGTCATTGATGAAGCGGATATTGAAACCCATGGAATACGTAGACTGGGAATTCCGGGGAAGTTGCCCGAGTGGAAAGACGCCATTGTTGATCGAACAGAGCGAATGGTTAAACGGGATCGAAATTTTGCTTCGATCGTGATGTGGTCTCTGGGCAATGAAGCAGGTGATGGTCCCAATTTTAAAGCGACCAAAAATGCGGCATTAAAACTGGATACAACCAGGCCATTCCATTATGAAGGGGATCAGACTCTGGAAATTAGCGACGTTCTATCTCTAATGTATCCAACGCCGGAAAAAGAGATACAGATTGGTAAAAAAATGCCCCTCAAGACCACTCTCTTTGAAAAATTCGAGTATAAAGCAAATTTTGGGGAGAACAAGCCCTTTACTATTGAACAATATGGAAATAAACCAGTGATGAATTGCGAGTTTGCCCACGCCATGGAAAACAGTCTGGGAAACTTCAAAGAGCATATGGATATTTTTGAGGCATATGATAATTGGTGTGGGGGATTCATCTGGGATTTTGTGGATCAGTCAATTCGAAAGAAGACTACTGATGGGAAAGATTTCTGGGCTTATGGGGGTGACTTTGGAGAGTCAAAAACACATGCTCATTTCTGTGCCAATGGGATTATTGCCGCAGACCGAACTCCTCACCCATCTCTGTTTGAAGTAAAAAAGGTGTATCAATATATTGATGTTCGGCCCGGCAATCTTAAAAAGGGAGAGATTTTTGTTAAAAACAAGTATACTTTTTCAGATCTATCCGGTTTTTTATTGGAATGGAGTATTTTGGAGGATGGGCATATTAAAGCTCAGGGAAATATTGACCCGCTGGATGTTCCTCCTGGAGAAGAACGGGGTTTAGTGCTGGATATCCCTGAGATTGATCTTCAATCGACCTGCGAATATCATCTGCTGGTTTCTTTCCGGTTAAAAACAGAACAATTGTGGTCAGATGTCGGATATGAAGTTGCATGGGATCAGTTCCCCCTGAATGAGTACCATCCGGTTGGCATTCAGGTTGATACTAAGGCTTCTGTTGATTGGGGAATTAAAAAACAGGAAAGCGTCATTGTGATCGTTAACAGTCAATCAAAACTTTTAATCGATCGCAATACCGGCGCTCTACATTCATTGGATTTGGGGAATGGAAATTTGTTAAAATCTTCTCTGCAATTATGTCTATTCAGAGCGTTAACAGATAACGATATGGGATATGGAAATTTTGTCAAGATTTTAAAAAAAGTGAATCCTGCCTACAGATGGTTATCAGCTGAACAGAAGGTCCGGGTAAAAGATATCTCTGTAAAAAATTCTGATCATCAGGCTGTCATTCGGTGCGATTTAAATATTCCCGGCTGTAAACAGGCGAAACTGACTTATGTTTTTTATTCGTCAAATATTCTTGATATTGATCTGATACTGGTACCCAAAAGAGATCTTGTTCGGATGGGACTTCAAGCTGATTTCAGTAGCGAATATAACCAGCTGGAATGGTTTGGTCGGGGGCCTCATGAAACATATGAAGATCGAAAAACCGGTGCCAGAATTGGCATTCATCACGAATCAATAGAAAACCTGGTTCATAACTATATGCGGCCCCAGGAAAATGGAAACAGAACCGATATTCGCTGGGCCCGGCTTTTAAATAAAAACGGTTCCGGGATTGAAATTAAAGAGTTGGCCGGTGATTTCATGAATATCAGCCTGCACCCCTGGTCCACTGAAGAGTTGGAAAACGCCAATCATATTCATGAATTACCTGACCGGGATCGGGTTACTCTTCATATTGATCATCGCCAGCAAGGTGTTGGCGGCGATTTACCGGGAATGCTCTCCTTACTTCCGCAATATAAGCTATCTGCTGGAAAGAAATATCAACTTAGTATTCGAGTGAGTTCAGTTTAAGTGGAAAAGAAGAATATCTATTAAGAATGATCCGATAGATTCATTTAAAAATTCCCTTATCGATATATTTTATTGTCAATCAGGCCGTTCTTTATCAATTGAAGATAGGATAGAAAGTTATTGTTGATGGTCGTCATATCTGTTGTCTCCAACAGATTTTTGCGGTTGGTTTTATCTTTTTTGAAGTTGAAATGACCATCGGGTTTCATATTTGTATAGCGAGTTACTGTATCACCCTCAAACCAAAGAATAAATGACCCATTATAATACAGTGAGACCCCTTTCCCCGGTTCTTGAGCAAGAATTGAACGACCGGTAGATGCGTGTATCTCATCGAGTTTCAGGTAGTCCATAATTGTCGGTAACAAGTCTGTTTGTGAACTTGTAACGTCGTTTATACCTGGAGGTATTTGCCCGCCCGGTGTATAAAAAATCAAGGGAAGACGTGCACTATCTGCATAATGATCTGGATTGGTCTCCGAAATATGATCTGAGGTAATGATATAAAGTGTATTTTTAAATGAGTCCAGCGTAGCGGCTTTTTTAAAAAACTCTCCGATTGACCCATCAGAGTAACGTAAAACATTTTTCCATTTTGTGTATCGCGATTTATCTTTATAGTATTGCCACTTTTTATCGGGAATTTTGTGTGGAGAGTGTGTCGTACAAGGTTCAACTATAGCCAAGTAAGGTGGTTTCAGTTGCTTGATTTCTTGAAAAAACCTTTCAAATACATATTCATCATAAACGCCCCAGCCATGGGAGATATCCTCAAAATTATCAAAATCATTCTGGTTCATTATTTTATCTATTCCCATGGATCTCATAAATGAATCAATACTGGCACTTCCCTCAAAATAACCGGATAAAAAGAGAGTATCGTAGTTCGATTTTTTTAACAGACGAGGTATGGATAGTAAATTGTTTTGTACGAATGGAGATGTAATCAGGTTAATCGAAGGTAACGAAGGAATGGAAGCAATAAGGGCAGCGAATCCCTGAATTGTGTATACTCCCGTTGAGAAATGCTGAGTAAACATCAGGCTTTTTGATGCAATCTGATCAATATTGGGTGTTTGACTGACTTTTGAAGGATTATAGATCCCGGTCCAAAGAGCAGGAACGCCTTCCATAATAATAATAACTATGTTTGAAAGTGGATTGGTGTATCTTGAACTTGAGAACGATTGTCGTAAAAGAGGAAATTCGTCATCGATGAATCGGTCATCGGGCAAAGACACCAGTTTGCGTACAGATTCAACAGCTGTTTTTTCATCGATGTCTGTCATTTTTTTTATGCGGTCTCGCATAAAAGCGGTAGCAACCGTATAAGGTGCATTTAATGTTAGATTGGCCAGCTGGACATGTTGATTTCGAAATGCAAAATTCTCATCGGTCGGTCGACTTTGAAGTCCGCCTCTGCCTAGGATAATCAGCAAAATGAAAATGGTCGGGATAGTAAGTAAGTGCTTGAAGAATCCCTGTTTTACATCAGGAATCGATCTTATACGTTTCCAGAACCGAAACCAGCATATTGTCAGCAACAGTGTAAATATTAAGTACAGAACGATCAGGATTTTATACCCGGACAGTGCCTGCCTGATAGCCCCCGGAAGATCGTAGAATACCAGTGCGACCTCAAAGGAGATATGCCTCTTAATGATATGATAATAGCCGAGATCCACTACAAAAATCGAAATGAAAAAAATGATCACAAGAAGAGAGACAAAAAACACTAGAAATTCAAAGAATTTAGAATGACTCCAATTTCCCAAAAGAAAAGAGATAAAACACAACAAACCAATCGTTTTTGTTATGATCACCAAATCAAATCGAATCCCAGAGATCAGTGAAAGTAGAATCTCAGCAATCGGAAATTCATTAAAGAATTCCCAGTAATAGAAAAGAAATACGATTCTTGCGATGGAGAAAAACAGAGTAAAACAGGCAAAAAGAATGGTCAGTGTATAAAAGTTCTTTTTAATCATATTTGGAACAACTAATAATTACGAAAAACATTAAAAAAAGCGTGCTATGATGTTTAATCATATACAAATATAACTTTTTGAGGATTTTTGATAGGATATTTTGTAATTATAAGTAATAAAACGCGTCTATCATATTAATAATAAAGGAATAGGTTATCCCCTTTTCAGTCTAGATGAAGAGGGGTTATTCGCGAGACGCTTTATCGTGATGATTCGAAACTCGCTATCCCGAATTCACTATCACCCAGATAGCCAAAAATAATTGATCAGAAGATTTACTGAGAACCCTATTTAGTATTTTCCTTTACTCCCTGAAACTGGTAAATTCGATACACCTCATCCTTGTGAATCAAATGATAATTGTTGATCTCCTCGGACAGGTCTGGGGGCGCCTCATACTCTGATGTGACTGGATTCTTCTCGAAAATAACAGCGTCCACCCCTTTGAGTCTGGCATCTTTAAAAAATAGCGGTGGTGTCAAAGATTCTGAATGGAAGGGGTTGTAGTGGTGATAATACACCTGACCGATAATGCGATAGCGGTCGATGTTCCCAAAAATAAAACTCTGGGGTGCAATTATTGTCTTCGGTTTATCACCCAATATTGTTTGTAAACGTAAATTACGTTTGGCGAGTGGTTCGGTCTTTAGATTGCGAAATATCAATTTTCCGTCATTAGCGGCACCTGAAACTAAATGTAGCAGAATTAGGGCTGTCATCCATTTACGAGTTTTGGGAAACCAGTGAAGAGAGGTTGCCCCTGATTGCGAATCGACCCGATACAGAGTTTCGACACAATAGGCAAGCATGGGTGGAATGAAGAGATTGATGTATTCATGAACAATCCGGTTTGCGAGAATGATAAAACAAAGAGCAAGCAGCAGCAGATACTTTTCAAGATCACTCGCCTTCAATCTTGAGATTCTTCTCAAGATCAAACATCCCAAGGTAAGTAGAGTCACCGGGATTTCTCCCAGGCTGTGAAGCATCATCTTGGGGATCTTGGCCAGATTGAAGAATTTTTCAGAAAAGTTTCGTAAGGCATGCGTAGCGGGGTCATTAGCCAACTGATAGAAATATGTCTCCCATGCATCATAGAGAACGACATCGGTAAAATACAACAGAAAGGTCAGAAATGCGACCAGTGAGTAGATCAGCATACCGCGATACTGTTTGCACCAAATCAGCCAGAGCGCTCCAGCTGACATAAATACTGCCCCTTGAATATGGAATAGTGCTGTTGCTCCGGCACTGACCGAGGCCAGGAGTAACCATCGCAGTTGTTGCTGTTTTCTATACTGCTGTAGTGAATACCAACTGAGAAATCCCAGTGTGGCCATTGCGATTTCCGGTCTACTAATAAAGGTATAGCGGGCGACCACGCCACAAGTAAGGTAAAGTAAGGCGGTAAGCTTCCAATTACGGCGGGTATAACAGTAAAACAAATAGATCTGCAGCAGTACAAAGGGTAGAGCGACCGTTTTGACTGTATAAATCGAAAAACCCCAAATTTTTATCCACAATGCCGTGAGTACCACCCAGAGCTTGTGAGTCATTAATACCCTTTCCCCCCAACCATAATAATCTGCAAATAGGTTCGAACGGATAACTCCCTCATTGGCAAGAAAATAAGCCAACTCACCAAACCAGGCATCGTCAAAATACTCCCGGCGGTTGATAAGTGTCATTATAAAACCAATGAAAGCCAGGGAAAGCAACATCCATGGTAACCAAATAGGGGAGGGCTTTTCAGGGGGGAATGTCTGCCCGGTTGATTGCGGCATTACACGATTCTCCTTAATGCTGAGTGGATTATGGGTGTTTTAAGCAAGAAGTTTTTAAGTTGCTCAGAGTGTAAAAAAAAAAAAAATCAGTGTCAAGCGGTATTCTTTGCCTTTGAGGGCTAATTGATCTTCGTTTGTAAGGACCCGATTTACATAGTGGATCATCTCATTTATCACCGATGTTAATATCATCAAAAAGATCTAGAAATATTCAGTAATGTCCGGTTAGGTTTTTGCAGAACATTCACTGAAATGGAATCCCTGATTCTTAGCATAAGAATTAAAAGCACGATTCAGGAATCCCATTCCAGTTCTTGCAAAAACCTAACCGGACATTACTGAGAAATATTTAGATCTTTGGGAAGACGAATGATCAAGACAGTCACCAGTTTAACCGGAAATTCTGAATGAGATTGTGCCGGTATCAATTGATGATGAATGAAGTCAACAAAGTAAGGTCCACCTTTTTGAGGGAAAACCCGCCAGTTTTGGGGGAGGAAAATGACTTGACTCAAAGAAAGCGACTTCTTATCATTATGGTGGACGAAAAAATTGGCTAAATCAATTGACGGTTGCTTGATTAACATTTAGATAACGAAAACAAAATTATTCATTTCTGATCAAATAAAGGTGATTGAGAATCACCCCTTTTTAATTTTTTAATAGGGCAACTACTGTGCAGATAGATTTTTGGAATAAAGGTAAAAATGAAAAAGCCAGAGCATTTCTGGCTGAGCAGAGTCCGGTCATTATAATGGGAAGAGGTCATTCCGGTACAAGAGTACTTGCCTGGGCTTGTACATATTTAGGACTCAAACTAGGAACAAATGAAGGGTTGGCGACGGGTGATGCTGATGATGTTAATTTTACCCGAACAATCAGGAAAATAGCGACGAACAATGTTGGAGTGACAAACGTTGCCGACTTAAGAAATAGGGATATAAATAGTTGTTTGAATGCGGTTTATGGTTATTATCAACGGTTATCCCCCAAGGAACAAATCTGGGGCTGGAAATTTCCCGAAACCTATCTAATCGGTGCCTATATCGAAAAAATATTTCCTAAAGCAAGATACCTTCATTTAGTGCGCGATGGTAGGGATATCGCATTTAAAAACCATATTACTGATAATCCAAAACGCAAACTGGGAAAAAAAATTCTTTCTTTAAAGAAGGCAGAACAATTTCCTCATCATTTGCAAGCAGCTGCTTCCTGGGCGATCCAGGTTGATCTTTTTGAGCAATTTGCACAGACTATCAGTGCCGATAAAATTTTTTATTTACGCTTTGAAGACCTCTGTATGAAACCATTAGAGGTTGTGGGCCGCTTATGTGATTTTCTAAACCTTCCTTTAACAAATCAGTGTGAAAAATATCTAACTGAGAATATTAACACCAAAAAAGTCTCTCAATATCGAGAAAATGATCCAGATCTAGTGAAGGAAGTGGAAAAGGAAATTGCTCCTCAATTAGAAAAATATCAATATTTATAAGTGGATACGTCTTTAAAAAAATGGTAAAAGAAAAGTATCTCTGTATTCAATTGCGTCGCATAGGTGATGTAATAATGACGACGCCGGCTATCAGAGCGCTAGCCAAAGCCAAACCGAATGCCGAAATTCATTTTTTAACTGAACTGCCGGCCCAACAAGTTTTACAATATAATCCTTACTTGAAGAAGATAATTATCTTCCCAACAAGCCCTAATTTAAAGGAGACAATTAACTTTATTAGGGAATTACGAGCAGAACAATATTCAACAGTAATTGATTTTTATGGTTTAAACAAAACGGCTGTTTTAAGTTGGTTAACAGGAGCAAGATGTAGAGTTGGATTTAATTTTAAAGGAAGATCGTTTTTTTATACCGATCATAGTCAAATTCCCGGGGAATTGACCTATTCAGCTGTTGATAAACTGGCACTTTTAAATGCTTTTGGGATTCAATCAAAAAATTATCGACTTGATTTCCCCATTGATGAAAAAGACGAAGCGCAAGGGAAGCAGATTTTAAAGAAATTAAATTTAGACCGGAACAAAAGACTGATTTCAATCTCTCCTGTTTCACGTCGGGATTATAAAGTCTGGCCAACTGAAAAATTTGCAGAAATCTGTGACTATTTGATTGAGCGATATAATTCCCAGATTATTTTTCTTTGGGGTCCTAATGAACAACATTTTGTCGATGAAGTTCGCGACAAAATGCATCATACTGCATTACCTAACTATCCTATTCCAACGTTAAGAGAGACAGTCGCTCTTTTGCAGCATGTTGATTTACATATCGGTAATGATAACGGACCGGCACATTTTGCGATTTCTGCGGGAATTCCAACTATTATTATCTTTGGGAGACCTTTTCCACAAAGCTGGACTCCACCGGATAATGACTCAAAACATATGTATGTTGATTATAATCTCGATTGCAAAAAAAGCTGTCAATATCCAAACTGTGACCGACAGTGTATTATTGATTTGCCTTCTGATCGCGTAATCAAAAAAATTGATTCATTTTTCAGATAGGCATCTATGAAACATTAGAATTTGATTCGTCCTCCCATATGACTGGTTGGATCCCCGCTTTTGCGAGGATGACAATAAAAGAGTTTCAAAAAACTAAACAGATACAAAAAGAGATTGAGGCTACCACTAATTTATAAACATCTTTGAAACAAAATATGAAGAATATTAACACCAATAATTTACAAAGTAGCGATACTGTCTGGCACAGAGCAACTGTTACTCGACAACGTAGAGAAGAACGGAATAACCATCGAAGCTTACTCATCTGGTTTACCGGTCTGTCAGGATCAGGGAAATCAACTCTTGCCCATTCTGTGGAAGAAAGGTTACATGATTTGGGGTGTCACACCATTGTCCTTGATGGAGACAACGTTCGTCATGGTTTATGTGGCGATCTGGGGTTTTCGGAGAAAGACCGGGCAGAAAATATCCGTCGTATTGGGGAAGTGACGAAACTCTTTGTCGTGTCTGGCGCTATTGTACTGACCGCCTTTATTTCTCCTATTAAGAAGGACCGCAAGTATGTTCGTGATCTTGTGGGCAGTCACGATTATCTTGAAGTTTTCTGTAATTGCTCTTTGGAGATCTGCGAACAAAGAGATGTCAAGGGGAATTATAAAAAAGCAAGGGCGGGGATTATCAAGAATTACACCGGAATTTCTGCTCCTTATGAAGAACCAGATGCCGATTTGGTATTAGATACGGGGACAACTCCATTGAGTGAATGTGTGGAAAAGGTCATTTCTCTACTCGTCAAACGCGAAGTTATAAAACTTGGAAAATAGAAATAAAAACAGGTTAATAATGCCTCATTATCTATTATTTAATGGTGACGCCGATGGCATCTGCGCGGCGCAACAATTGTTACTTGCCAATCCTCAGGAAGTTGAACCTATTACAGGTGTTAAGCGAGAAATATCCTTATTGCAACGGATTGAATCTGTGTCTAATGCGCAGATAACGGTACTGGACATATCGGTGGAAAAAAACCTTCCTGCCTTGAAAAAACTATTGGATCAAGACTGCCATATTTGTTGGTTTGATCACCATGAAAGTCCAGAAATACCCGATCACCCCAACTTCGATTGTTACATCGATACCCAGCCAGATATCAACACTTCTCTATTGGTATCTCAATTCCTGGAAAAAGGTGTATCTCTTTGGAGCATAGTTGGGCTATTCGGGGACAATATGCATCAAAAAGCTGAATCGTTGGCCAGGGAATTACAATTAGTGAACCAAAAAATCAATCTATTAAAAGAGTTAGGGGAACTTCTAAACTACAACGCCTATGGTGGTAGTATCGACGATTTATTTTTCCATCCGGCCCAATTGTTAGAGAAGGTCAAACCGTTTTCAGATCCGTTTTCTTTCTTAGAAGAAGGATCGACAGTTGAAATACTTAAAAGTGGACGTGATGAAGATTTACAAAAGGCTAACAGCACTAAACAACTCTCTTCCGGCATATATGTTTTCCCGAATGAAAAATGGGCAAGAAGAGTCATTGGGATTTATGCAAATAAGACGGCTCAAAAGGAACCTGATCAGGCTCATGCTGTTTTGGTACAAACCAAAAAGGATGGATATCTTGTCAGTGTTCGTTCTCCTATAAACGGCAACCTAAACGCCGCTGAATTCTGTAGCCAATTTCCTACAGGTGGAGGTCGTAAAAAAGCGGCTGGAATAAATTTCCTTCCCGAAAATTTATTAGCTGATTTTATTGATAGATTCCATAACTATTATGGCTGATTTGTGTTCTTATCATCTCACCCCCAACCGGTAAACTGTCTAATCAACAACTCGTTATCGATGAACTTATCACCGGAATAATAGAACATGAAATCGACCCATTGATGTACGGTGTATCCACCCAGGGTGTCGTTCTAACTAATAAGGATAGATGTGATCCGAAGGGTCGTTTTCTATTCTTTGTTCAATAAGCCGCGAACTTAAGTGCAAATATAAGGGCTCTTACTGAAAAGGAATCAGGAAAGATGAGTGCCGAGTGAACATCCGAAGAGACGATTGGATTCAAATGTTGCTGGAGCGAAATCGCCTGAAAAACCGGCAAGATAAACTAAATTCGGTAATAGTACTCGAATTTCGGGAAAACGAATCCAGGCAGTGTCAAAATTGTCATTTTTTTCATTTTTGTTATTTCTATATTCATTACCTTTCTGTTTTTAAATAAGAAATTTTCCCTCCGAATTGTCACTCTGTCATTTTTGTCTACACAAAGATTCAGAATTCAGAATATTCAAATAGATTCATTGTTTATATGCTGTAATTTTTGACTATTCATTCTTGGTATTCCCATTGCAATAAACAGTTTTTTGAAAAAATAGAACTCAGAAAGATATGTATTAATATCCATAAAGCTGATACCTGTTAGTATAACCTCGGCCCCGAAAACAGGACGAGTGACTTATAAAGCACTCGTAAACAAGACTCCTTTCAATACTCGCTTGATGGGTATCAGCATCATATCTTTTTCACTCAGACGCATAATAAAAAAGTGAAAACATTACCGACACACCATACGTATCTTTCCCTAGTCAATCAGATTTTTCGATTACTGAATTCTTCCGATGATCTGATGTGTAGTATGAACATGGTATTGATCATGTTGCTGGAATATCTTCCGATCCGGAATCCATGTTTATTAATACACGATGGTGTCATCAATAAGTATTTTGTTGATTTAGCGCCGGAAATAACAGAGAAGGAGAAAAACAGGTGGAATCATATTTTTGCAGATAAAAATCATCCATTTTCATTACAGTTTTATCAAGAGATGGTTTTGTTTCCGGATGACCCCGATCCATTGATGCTCCCTTGTCCACCGGATGTCAAAAATGAAAGAGCAGCGACCATAATTCTTCCGGTAATTTTCAGGCCCGATATTCATCCACTTTGTATTTTAAGCTTGAATGTTATGCAACAAAGTGCAATAAGTTCAGTTAGTAAATTGATACGTTCTGTCACAGACCTATTGGCCGTAAGTATGATTGCCAGAGGATTTCATTCGGAGCCTCCGGTGACATCAATTCCTGAAGAAGAGAAGATTCCACGGGTCATTGGGAAGATTGTGGGGAAATCTGAAAAAATGCGACAACTGGCTAAAGTTGTCAAAAAAGTCTCTTCCAGCAAAGCGAATATTCTAATATATGGTGAAAGTGGTACGGGTAAGGAACTGTTAGCCGAGGCGATTCATGACAATGGTTTTCACCGGAAGGCGCCTTTTGTTGGTGTCAATTGTGCGGCCTTAACGGATAATTTACTGGAAAGTGAACTGTTCGGTCACGAAAAAGGTGCGTTTACAGGGGCAATCCATGCAAGAAAAGGCCGCTTCGAAATGGCTAATGGCGGAACGCTCTTTTTGGATGAAATTGGGGATACCTCAATGAGTTTTCAAACGAAAATTTTACGAGTATTGCAGGAGGGAGAGTTCGAACGATTAGGTGGAAATCAAACGGTTCATGTTGATGTTCGCTTTGTCTGCGCAACGAACGTTAATCTTGAAAGTGCTGTCAGGAATAACCAATTCCGTGAAGATCTATATTACCGCTTGAACGTCGTTAAAATGGAAATTCCGGCCCTCAGGAATCGAAGGGAAGATATTCCTTTTTTGGTTCGATATTTTCTGGAGAAGTTAAATAAAACGACTCAAAAAAATGTAAAGATAAAGCATCAGGATATGGAATATCTGTGTAATATGGACTGGCCGGGAAACGTAAGGGAACTGGAAAATGCGGTACATTCGGCGTTTTTGATGGAACAGCATAATACGCTTCAGTTTGATAGTTTCACTTCGCTGGCCAATCAACGTAAAGCTCTTTCTCTGGCTATACCGGATCAAAATCTGTATCCTTTGATTAGTACTATCGATGATATTGCCACAGAAGAAATTACAATTATTGAAGAGACCTTGATGAAAACAGGAGGGGTTCAGAAGAAAGCAGCTGAACTATTAGGAATCACTATTCGACAATTGCGTTACCGCATAAAAAAGTACCAAATTCCGGTTCGAAAGATTCATGTTTAGTACCTTATAAGTTATTTTCTGCGTTTTTTAGTACCTTATAAATAGTTTTCTGCGTTTTTCAGCAGGAAATTATTAGTTATGGTACTAAAAACTGAAAGCTGATTACTGAAAGCTTGAATCCTTAATATGGATATAAGTCCTCTAAATTAATAATAGCTTAATTTTACAGAGTTTTCGTTCAGACGCTACCGATCTGTTTGGTAAATTAAGCACCTCCTGTCATCTTGATATTAAAATCAGCATAAGCAGAAGCGCCATGTTCAGAATAATCCAGCCCAATAAATTCCTCTTCTTCACTCACTCTAATGGTGAACACTCTGTCAATAACCGTCACTAAGATAAAAGTACTGATAAAAGCCCATAAACCAATGGTGACAACCCCAATAATCTGATTGATCAGGAAGGAGATCCCTGTTCCTGCTTCTGCAGCATAAAACAACCCATTACCGGAATGAAACAGACCCAGTAATGTAGTTCCTAAAGCGCCACAGACACCATGAACTGAAATTGCACCCACCGGATCATCAATTTTGATCTTATCAAAAAACAATACTGAAAACACAACGACAATTCCCGAAATAATTCCAATCAATAGTGCACCTGTCATTGTTACATCCGCACACCCCGCTGTAATACCGACTAAACCAGCTAAGGCCCCGTTCAAAGTCATACCCACATCTGCTTTCTTATAGAGTATATATGTGACAAAGAATGCGGCTAATGAGGCGGCACTAGCAGATAAAGTTGTTGTTACAGCAATGTGACCAATCGCACCGGCATCTGCCCCCATTGTTGAACCCGGATTAAAACCAAACCACCCCATCCATAATATCAGTACGCCTAAAGTTGCCAATGGAATGTTATGTCCAGGGATGGGTAGTGCTGTTCCATCACTTTTGAACTTCTCTTTTCTGGGTCCAAGGACAATTACTACGGCCAAAGCGGCAAATCCACCCACTGAGTGGACAATGGATGAACCGGCAAAATCAGTAAATCCCAATCCAGATAACCAGCCACCTCCCCATCCCCAGTGTCCGGAAATAGGATAGATGATGGTGGTAACCAAAACAGAAATTAGCATATAACTACTAAACTTAATTCTCTCCGCAACGGCACCAGATATGATTGTTGCTGCTGTTGCTGCGAATACTACCTGAAAAATAAATGCAGCCATTACTGGAACGGAACTCCAGGAAAGAGATGAATATAAATCAACTTTTGACGGATCCACAAAAAAACCTGACATTCCTATAAAACCATTGCCATTTCCAAACATGATGGCAAAACCGATTAACCAGAAACTGATTGTGCCAATGGAGAGATCCATCATATTTTTCATCATAATGTTAACTGCATTTTTTGCCCGGGTGAATCCGGCCTCAACCATGGCAAATCCAGCCTGCATGAAAAACACCAGGACGGCCGCAATAATCACCCATACGGTATCCAAGGCATAATTGATTGCAGGAATTTCTTTACCATCAATTTTTCCTTCCAAACCAAAAACCGAACCATGTATTCCTATAATACAAACTAACAAGATACCGATAAAATATCGCTTTTTCATTTTTTTACCCAACTTAGCAGATGAAGAATATAGCCAAAACAGATGATCAGAAGTCAAAAATCTGAGTTTATAAAACTTTAATAATTCCTTTCCGATTATAAAATTTTAGATTCGATTTTTGGGTTGTGGGTTATGGCATTTTTTTAAAAGAATACTTTCAAAGATTCCAATTTTTGTGCCATATTTTAAAATATATAAAATCAGATATATACGTTAATTCCTATGAGACAAATGTGACATAAGTTTACAAAATGACATTGGTGACAAAGTTTTTGCATTGAATTATGAAAATGTGAAAAAATAATAAATACAGCTAGTTACATATATGATCTAAATATCTTGTTGTCCAATGCCTTGCTGGCGTTTTATCTCTTTATAAAGTGGATAAATCAAATCTGGACTATTACGATAGAGTGCAATTCTTGAGTTATTCACACTGATATTGTTTTTGTCCAATTGTATCCAGCTTGATTTTTTTACCCAAATAAAATAAAAATGTTGGAATAAATCTGGCGGCACTCCGTATTCTAGTATTCCTGTAACCCTTTGGTTTTAAAACCTGAGTAATGGTTGAAAGGACTAACCGTAGTGGAATCAGAAAAAAACATTAAAAAGATACTTTACAACTCTGTTTTCTCAAGGCATATTTAATTAAAAGTTGGTAGCGAATCGAAACTGCAGAATTCGTAATTCGTTTTAAACCGAAATATCACTAGGCCTAAATTGTTTTATAAAATCTGCGATATAGGGGGAATCGGTTTAAAAAAGACGCCAGCGTAATTTGTCAAATGCTGTATTTTTTTAATAGATTACAGTTTTTGGACTTTAAAATGCATTGAGTCTTTGGCCGACCGGGTTAGTTGTAGCCGGTTTCATTCTGATTGAAAGATCCATTTGCGGTGATAAATGGGTGCTTGAAGTTGGAGATAAAAAAAAACTAATAAGGAGAAGTGCACGATGGCTAGCGGAACTGTTAAATGGTTTAACAACAGCAAAGGATACGGATTTATTGAACAAGAAGACGGACCGGATGTATTTGTTCATCATACAGGAATAGACGGTGACGGCTTTAAATCTCTTAACGAAAAAGATAAAGTCACCTTTGAAATCGAGGAGGGCCCAAAAGGCCCGGCTGCAGTTAACGTGAATGTTGTTAATGATTAAATTAACAATAAACCGACAAAATTATACATCCATAATTTTGTCGGTTACACACTTTCATTGATCACAATAATTTCCGCACTATTTTAAATCCCTACAGATGAATCCCTGATTTAGAAATACTTGTTATTCCCCAACATTCATTATTCATGGTTTTAGAGTAAATTTTTCAATTATCTTATCGTGTTCGGGATATTCTCTTTTCAAGAGAACAGGATCTGCCATTTCAAAATCTTCGAAATCAAATCCGGGAGCCACAGTACAGCCAACTAAAGAAAACGATTCCTGCTGATTAACCGATGCGGCAAACCAGCAACCCTCTGTGACGATTGTTTGAAAGGTCTCTCCCTGATTTATCTCTCTACCGAGTTTTAATGTTGAATATTGCCCCATTGGATTAATAACATGGATAGTTAAAGATGAACCGTCATAAAAATGCCATATTTCATCCTGTTTAATGCGGTGAAATGCTGAAAATTCCTTTCCTTTCAGTAAAAAATAGATGCTGGTGGAAAAGCATCTGTCTCCGGAAAAACGCTTAGGAAGGGCGCTATTTGGTATCTCTTCAGGTGAGCGGTACATCTCTTTAAAATGCCCCCCTTCCGGATGGCTTTTTAAATTGAGTAATTCTATCCAGTTGTTCGCTTTTTCCATATCGGGTAGGTGTCTGCTTATTTTAAAAAAAGGTGTCTAAAAATGATTTGCTTGCATATTTATTTTGAACACGTTTTATCTTCTTCACATAGGTTCGGGTCTTATGATTGCCACATTTTGGAACGGATTGAAATTGAAAATTGGATCTGGCAAACCTTTCCCCTTTTCTAACACCGCATAGATGTATAATCGCAGCCAATTCCTGTTGATTGAGTGATGAACTCTTTTTCTTATGGGAGTTTCGAAGAATCTTTTTAACATAAAAATGGAGTCTGGCAGAGGTCATTTCGATGGCATGTGAAGGCCAAAATCTTGAGTATAAACCATTAAACCAACAGGAACGAATATTTAAAATAGACCCTTTCATTGTCACTTTATGATTGTGAATACAAAAGCGTTTTGCATCTTGAAAAGTCGGTTTTGTATATTGATATAAACCGACTGAAGTGGATGTGGGAGCATAGATTTTAAAAATATTTGTCGTGAATCGCCATCTCCAGGGTGGAATGATCAGTGGGTTCCCGGCACTTTCCACCTGTGCCATTGCACCCAGAAACGCGGGTGTCATAATCTCTGTAGAGTGTTCTTTGAACAGGCTATGGTATGTTTTCCAAGTCAAATCAGAAGATTTATAATTATTCCCGCTGAATAGTGCGATTAGAATTGCCGGGTTTTGAACCACTTGATAGGTCCAGTTAACGGCAGCAAGCATCAGCAATAATGCAAGAACAAGAATGATAAACTTTATTCGTTTCGGGAACAATATTTTCTCCTGGAACTGAAAGTACCTGTCATTTGAAACGTTGGATTAACGATGAGTATACGATGTAAAGTCATTACAAATTCGAGCTGACATAACTATTTGGTTTTCTTTTTTAAATCCTTCAATATTTCGGCTTCATGTTTCTTATTTTTAAAAACCCGATCAACAAAGGATTTTGCATTATTCCAATTGATATATTCAGTCGCATCATGCGTTTTCCAAAATGCTTCTTCCTCTTCTTCGCTTTTAAAGTCAGGTAGTTTTTTTGCCATGAATTTGAATATGCTAGGTATTCAGATACTTTTTTCAGTTTTATTAAAGAATATGAATTCGGTTATAGATAAGATAATGAAAATGGATAAATTGAGTATTTCTAATGCAAGATTAATAAAACCCCGGTTAACCGTTAGACAACTTCTTTTTTTTAGCGTAATTTTTAATTTTCAAAGACAAATGAAATTCAATTCAAGATGTTCCTTATTTGCTTCTGCGCAAGAGTTTGCTTTCTATCTAATAGGATCAATCCACGAATATTTTGCCAACAAAACCGGTTTTGTGGCAACGTTATTCTTATGGTATTAAGTATAACGTATTTTACCCCGAAGCGGTGGATGAATCATAAAATAAATAAATAGCCATTTTCAAGTGATACAAATAAACAAGCAAGAGATAAAGGAATCCATTAATCAGGCTCTGTGCAGGGACCGCCGTGCTCTCCATTCTCAACTGAATCGAATTTTATCGGCCAATTCTGATCAGATTGAAAATCAATATGATCGATTGCTGACAAGATTGAAACTCTCATCAGATAAAGCTGATCTGCGGGCGAAAACAATTCCTCAATTAGATTATCCGGAAAATCTACCGATTTCCAAGAAGAAAGATGAGATTATTGATGCGATAAAAAAGTATCAGGTTGTTGTTATTACTGGTGAAACAGGATCCGGAAAAACAACACAGATTCCTAAGATGTGTCTGGCAGCTGGTCGAGGTGTTTTTGGAAAAATCGCTTGCACCCAGCCCAGAAGAATTGCTGCCACTTCTCTGGCCAAAAGAATTTCCGATGAGACAGGGACTGAATTGGGTGAGGAAATTGGATACAAAATTCGGTTTGATAATAAATCCCGGAAATCAACGTTAGTTCAATTTGTCACTGACGGTGTTTTATTAGCGGAAACGCAAAATGATCGTTTTTTAAATGAATACGATACGATCATCATTGATGAAGCCCATGAAAGAACGCTAAATATCGATTTTTTGCTGGGTTATCTAAAACAGCTGTTATCCAAAAGAGCCGACCTGAAATTGATCATTACATCCGCAACCATTGATGTACTCAAATTTTCGAAAGCCTTTCCCCAATCGTTCAATCCGTTTCATCAGTCATTTCTAGTTCCCCCAAAATCAAAGCTAAACCCTGCTGCTGAAATGTCAGGGGCCCCGATAATTGAAGTTTCCGGTAGAACTTATCCGGTTGAAGTTCGTTACGCCCCGATTGATGAAGCTCAAGAAGATCGTGGTGATATTTCCATGACTGATCTGGTAAAAGACGCCGTCGAAGAAATTCTGACAGAAACGGAGAGTGGGGACATTTTGATTTTTATGTCAGGAATACAGGAGATTAAGGAGACCCTTGAACGCTTAAAATACTTGAATAATGAAGGGTTTGATATATTACCGTTGTTTGGACGGCTGACCAATGCGGAACAGAACCGAATATTTCATACTGGCAGTCGCCGAAAGATTATCGTCTCCACCAATATTGCTGAAACCTCGATTACGATTCCTCGAATTCGATATGTGGTGGATACTGGTCGCGCAAGAATCAGTCAATATAATACGCGTTCCGGAACACAGGGACTACCGGTGAAAGCAATATCTCAAAGTAGCGCCAATCAACGGAAAGGTCGTTGTGGTAGAATTGCCAATGGAATCTGTATCCGACTTTATTCTAAAGAAGATTTCATTCTCAGAGATGAATATTCCACACCTGAAATCCAGCGTTCGGATCTAGCAGATGTAATCTTACAGATGCTTTCATTAAAACTGGGTGATATTCAGATATTTCCCTTTATTGACCCTCCAGATTCGGCACAGATCAGAGCCGGCTTTCGAACGCTTCAAGAACTGGGCGCAATGAACAGCCAGAAAAAGCTGACACCGATGGGCAGGGAGATGGCAACTCTGCCGGTCGACCCGAGAACTGCCCGGATGATTTTGCAGGCAAAGGAAGAAAATGCACTTTATGAAGTTCTGATCATCGCGTCAGGTATATCCTGTATGGATCCACGTGAACGGCCTGAAGATAAGAAGTCACAAGCGGATCAGAAACATGCGGCATTTGTTTCAAAGGCGTCTGACTTAATGACCATCCTGACCCTTTGGGAGAATTATCATTCCACTCTGAATGAACTGAAAACGCAGAATAAGATGCGAAAATTCTGTAAATCAAATTTTCTTTCTTATCGCCGAATCAGAGAATGGCGGGATATTCATAAGCAATTAACGACCATCCTGAAGGAAAAAAAATGGGATATTCCCACTCCAGAAGCTTTTGATTATGATGCGATTCATAAAAGCATCCTTTCAGGGTATTTAACCAATATTGCCCAGTTAAAGGAAAAGAAACTGTATCAAGGGACTAAAAATAGGGAATTGATTATTTTTCCCGCATCCGGGCAAGGTCGATCGCGGCATAAATGGATTGTGGCGATTGAGCTCATCGAGACTTCAAAACTTTTTGCCCACCGGGTGGCTCAAATTAACCCTGAATGGTTGGAATCATTGGCTGAGCACCTGGTGAAAAAATCCTGGTCCGAACCCCATTGGGATATTAAAACATCCAGGGTCGTTGCCTGGAAAAAAGTGACTTTATTCGGATTCACACTGGTCGAAAAAAGAAAAGTTAACTACGGACCGATTAATCTGGAAGAAGCGAACCTGATTTTTATCCGGGAGGCTTTGATCGAGGGAAAACTGGAGTGTTCCTTTGCTTTCTGGAAGCACAATCAATTGCTGTTAAATGAGATCAGGGAGATGGAAAACCAGAAGCGAAAACGGAATTTGCTGGTGCCGGATTCAGTATTGGAAACATTTTATGAAAAGCGACTCTCGGGAATTTCATGTTTGAATGACTTAAAAAAAATAATAAAGGAACGAGGTAATGATCATTTTCTTTTTTTAAAAAAGGAGGATGTGCTCCAAAAAGATCCAGATCATCCAGAAGATCTCTTTCCACCGTATTTGAAAATTGGAAACAAAAATTGCCGTCTGGAATATGTGTTTGAACCTGGACATCCGAATGACGGAGTGAGTATGGAGATTCCTCCGACATTATTAAACAGCCTGCAGAAAGATCCATTCGAATATCTGGTGCCGGGTATGTTGCAAGAAAAAATCTTCTGGCTACTTAAGAATCTGCCCAAGCCTATCAGAAAAAAACTGGTTCCGATTCCTGAAAAGGCGGATCGTGTCTGGAATGAAATGATTTCACTGAAATACTCTTCCAATCCGGATGAGCACGCATCATATGGAACAACTGATTTTTACAAAGAGTTTTCAGATACGCTTTTCAAATTAACACGCTTAGATGTTTCTGCTGAAGAATGGGATAGAAATTCTATTCCCGAGTACCTGAAAATGAATTTTACCTTTAAGGATCCAAAGACAGGGAAGATGATCCAAAGTCGGAATCTGGATGAGTTGCAGGGGAAAAGCAGGAAGAAAAAAGATGACTGGAAAAAACTGATTAGACCATATGAAAAGTCTAGTGTGGTTAACTGGGACTTCCCCCGATTAACAGAAGAGGTACGCTTAAGTGATACTGGAGATGTAATACTGTGGGGCTACCGGACCTTGAAATTAGATGGAGAGGAGTTAATACTCACCTTAAGCAAATCGTTGGAGGAAGCTGAACAAAAGAGTGTGGCAGCGGTCAGTCATTTGACGGCAGTAGAACTGGGTGAAGATTTAAGTTGGATTTATCAGCAGTTAAGGTTTCCGCCTGAAACGATTAACCAGTTTGAAAGCCTTTGGACCGGTAATATTGAAATATCTGCGCTATCACTACAAAAAAAATTCGGTGGAAAAAGCAGTAAGTCAAAATCAAAATTTCATAAGCTGTTGCAGGAAAAATCTTATGAGATGGTGTGTCAGGGATTGTGCGGATATAATGGGCAGTCAATTCTGACCAAAAAAGGGTTTAGCAATCGGGTGGAAAAAATCCGCCAGGAGACGATTGGATTGGGAAACCGAGTGGTTGAATGGATAAACAATACTCTCGCCATGCGTCAGAAAACCCTTGAACTCCTGGCTTTAAACCAAATGCGCCGAAAAGGTCCTTTATGGGAACACATTCAAAATGAGCTGCTTTTTTTTCTCTCCAGCAACTGTCTAAGGGATATCCCCTTGGAACAATGGACCCACTGTGCTCGGATACTGAAATCTTATCAAAGAAGAATCGATAAATATTTAAGTAATCCGGCCAAAGAAGAAGAGACACAAAAAGAGCTCTTTTCTCTACAACAACAATGCGAGGAAATCTGGCAGTCAGGAAACAGTGAGAATGTTAAGCGTGATTGGGCATTGAGGAGGTATCGATGGATGCTTGAGGAACTAAAATTATCGGTTTATACACAGGATTTGAAAACCGCTTTTCCTATTTCAACAAAACGACTGGAAAAATTTTTAAGTGAGTTTATTTTGTAGTGAATTTCATGATATATTTCCTCTATACGTACCCGATGACTTGCTGATAGCTTCATCCTTATATCAACCTCAAATACGGTACCTTTGGCACTCAGCGGCGTATTGGGTAGAATAGTTATAAAAAATCAACCATCTGTGACCATTTAAAAAATGAAAAAATTAAATATTGCATTTCTGGCGTCTCACGGGGGAAGTAATATGCAGGCGATTATCGATTCGATTAATCAAGGTAAATTAGATGTTAATCCTGCCGTCGTCATTAGCAATAATTCAAATTCGAAAGCCTTGCAAAGAGCTAAAAATGAGCATATCCCCTATTATCATTTAAGTGAAACGACCCACCTGGATGCGGATAAGCTCGATACAGAAATTGTAAATATCCTGAAAAAATATCAGGTAGATTTGGTCATACTGGCAGGCTATATGAAGAAAATTGGCGAGAAAACGCTGAAGACGTTTCAAAACCGTATTCTTAATATTCATCCGGCTTTACTTCCGAAGCATGGTGGTAAAGGGATGTATGGTATGCGTGTTCATGAGGCAGTTTTAAGCTCAGGAGACAAACAAAGTGGTGTAACGGTCCATATTGTAGACGGTCAGTATGACAATGGAGCGATTTTAAACCAAGCAAAGGTGGATGTACTGGTTGATGATACCCCTGATACGCTGGCTGCCAGAGTATTGGCGTGTGAGCATCGCTTATATGCGGAAACCATTGGTAATATTGTCTCTGGTAAAATTGTGCTTCCGCCATAAACAATTCCCCAACAGGGTCTTAAATCTTGTTTCGATGCGTCCGGCAGGTTTCGGCAAAATCTTCTGGATAATGGCCGTTTATCCACCTTAATTGTGCTTCACTAAAAGCGCCTGGTGATTTAGGCAACTTGGGTAAAAAAGCGTATAAAAGCCGATGATCTTTATTGGTAGAATCAAAGGCTTTTGAATATTCAATGGAAGTGATCATGCTGGCTCCCATTGACTCCAATATTTGTACTGCCATCAATATTGAACGATCCAGCGAATCCCGGGTATCCATATCTGTTTCCAGAATGTGTCCGACAGATTTGACTGTCATTAATTGGATTTCCCATTGGGACGTTTGTGCTTTAGGTACAAAAAGGACAACATTCTCATCCTCATAAATGATCAGGCTTTTTGGCAGATCTTCCTGACCATCCATCCGGCTGTTATTTCGAATGGCTTTAAGATATGTTTCGAAAAAAGGCTGACCGGTTTCCGCAAAATATTGTTCGATAAAGCTACGGATCATCTCACCACTAGAAAAGGCCGGTAATGGGGTCTCACCTGGATTATCTGGATCATCGGATTGACCTGAAACGGTTGATGGAATCAGAGCAAACTGTTGATGAATCTGTTGATGAGAGGCATGCAAGCGATATTGACTGGGAGCAAAGTCAAATCCAAAATTCCAGCCCCATAGTGTTCGGTTGAAGTTCAGATTTTTTGTCTGAGTTGCTGAACCGATTGTTTTCATTATTCTCTGGCGAAGGTCTTCCAGCTGAATTTTTAAAAAGGGTTTTTTGGGTGTTAAAAGTTCCAAATCCAGCTCACGAGCCATTCGGATATAGGTCCGTTGATAATACAGGTGTCTTAAACCGGTCACATCTTCTTGTGTCAATTCTTTAAGTTGGTAGCGAATTGAATCGTTGGCCATATTAGCAGCATAATGTCCCCAGGGGATGTAGCTGTTTCTTCTCAGGTATTCAAATACATGATGCTGTGATGATTGCGTTGACCAATCACCAACAATTTCACTGCGCCCCTGTACTCCGGGTCTTAGAACCATTACCTCTTTATATTCATCGGGCAAATAGATATTGTTAACCACCACCTCAAACAGAGTTTTATGATGAATAGATGCTTTGGTATTTCCATGGGTATCTTTTTTATATTTCAGTCCGATAGGAATTTGACTCTCTTTTTCGTATATAAATTCACAACATAACCCGGCCAGATGAATCAAGTCTTTGTCATCTGTTGAAGTTGTTGCCAAAGCTAACAGTAAAGGTTCTGGAAGTGCTTTAAATATATCCCTGCTTTTATGATTACCAACTTCATCATTAATAAAATCGGATAGAGAGACCGATGTTTTTTCAGGAAGATTGATTGTATCAGGTTTGCCTGCTTTGGCATCTGCCCAACTTTTAGTAATATAGGTCGTCCCCCGAAATGAAAAAGGGTTTGGGATTTCATAAATCCAATCTGCATTTTCCTCTTCCACATTTAACTGAGGAAAATTGATCTGGTTGGTGTGCGGCTCGTTATCAGAATATAGGCCCAGATTTTCAATATGATCGGACAATCTGAGATTATCGACCTTAAATTTTGGTTTGTGCAGACCATATTTGAAATAGCCTGTCGGTGAAACACAGGTGCGTAGTTTCATAATTGAGAAGTAGGGGATAGTTACCGTTTTTATATACTATATTCAGTGCATTATACTTTAAATAGATTTTCATTCAGTAATGTCCGGTTAGGTTTTTGCAGAATATTCACTGAAATAGAATCCCTGATTCTTAGCATAAGAATTAAAAGCACGATTCAGGGATCCCATTCCAGCTCTTGCATTAACCTAACCGGACACTACTGATTTTTTTTAGAATTATGAGTTCGTCCCAATACTTTACCCAGTCAGCAGAATTCTATCAAGATGCAATATCTGCTTCAATAATAGTCAATAATTTATTGCACCTTCTGGCTTAATGCACTATTATAAATGAAGGCTCCATTAGATCATGAATATCATAATTTTAAACCAATATTGTAATGCATACCTATGGCGAACAAAGATAAAGTGATCAATAAAAATGTTGAACTAAAGAAGTTAAAGGGTGATATGACAATTATGGAATATACCCGGTTCAACGAACATTATAAACATATGGATAAAAAAAACTGCTTCTTTGTTCGACATAACTTTCATGGAACCAAAGCTGATATCATCAGAGACAAAAAAAGAATAATCATACAAGTTGAGAAGGTTAAAGTTGGAGATACCCTGCAAAGAATTTTTGATTTCCCCCCGCAGCTGAAAAAAATTACCCTTGTGAATGATAAGCTTATTAAAGCCTTGAAGCTGCGTGGAATGCTTGAATTTACCATATTCAGGAAAACAAAGTCGCACATTGTACTGGATGATAAATCCAAAAGAGATTTAAAAGATATTTTCGCCCAGATTGAACAAACGATACCCCGTTCGACTGAGCCGACGCGTAAAACGCGAACACTCTTTGAAGAAAAAAGGTATCAAACGACGAGCAAGGCAATGGGACTGGTTGAGCGAGTTCAGGAAAGCGTATCTGTTCACAGTGAAGTCAGCGCCTCCATGGAGGACACAATGGACAACGCGCGAAAAGGGAAAGTTGATATCAGAGATATAAAAAACCATATTGAACGGATCTCTAAAAATAAATCATCAGATGCAATAATGGCGATTGGCAGTTTGAAGGATTTTGACAAAATCTACTCACATTGTATTGAAGTTGCAGCTATTTTTTGTCTGACTTATTTTGAGATTGTTAAGCAGAAGAGACGAAAAAGTGTTTTCGATTCAGAGAGTAACGCAATGCTGGGGGCCTTTTTACATGATTTTGGAAAATCGAAGGTTCCCAAAGAGTTGTTAGAAAGTGAGGAGATGTTTCAAAAAAATGGAAGAGAGAACCAGATTATTCGTTCCCATCCTCTTTTTGGAGCTGAACTGCTGGCAGGGATGAATATGCCTGATTATATTGTGAATATGGCCCAATATCATCATGTTAAAGCCGATACGAATATGTTGTCGAGTTATCCTAATGAAGCAAATTACAAAAAAGTTGTTTTAGAAACACGGGTTCTATCGATTGTGGATACTTATCAGGCACTGGTAGGCAAAAGGGAGTATAAAAGATCCTGGTCTCCACCTGCTACAATAAGATATTTGGATGCCTTGGCCGGTCTGGAGTATGATTTACGTATATGGGACATCTTTATGCACACGATTGGAATTTACCCAAAAGGTTCATTGGTTAAGCTTAATGATGGTAGTCTGGCATTTGTCATGAGTATTCCCCCAAAAGGTGAAAATCTGGCCAGACCACTAGTTGTAGTTGTACAGAATGCTGACGGTGAAGATCTAAAACATCATACCTTATTTGATCTTCAAGTCGAAAGGGATATTCGAATTGTTGAGGATATGGATATCAAAGCCGTTTTTGGCGACAAAGCCCTGGATGTTTTTACCCGTATATCTGTTTAATCCTAATCCCTGTAAGGTATTAATAGATCGTTTTTTGAGTATCGATAGACTAATTTAAGGCAATCGGTATTCGGATGTTGAAAGTACTTCCTTTATCCGGTTCGGTATCCATAATGATACTTCCCTGCATTTTCATCAACGCATTTTGAACCGCATCCATACCGACACCTCTGCCTGAAACATCTGTAATTGTCTCGGCAGATGAAAAGCCCGGCAGGAAAAGAATTCGCCATTGTTCATTATCAGCAATATATTGATCAACACATTGCTGATCAATATTTTCATTATTTCTGGCGATCGCTTCAATTTTTTCATAGTCAAGCCCTGCTCCATCGTCACCGACTTTTATAAGCAGTTGGGCGTCTTCCATAAATATTTTCACAAAAATTAATCCAGTTTCGTCTTTTCCTTTTTCTATTCTGTTTTCTGGTGGTTCAATACCATGATCGATGCAGTTTCTATATAAATGCCCCAAGGCAACATTTAATGTTTTTGCCATCTCCTTGGGAACAGTTAACTTTTCATCTATTTCAGTTGTAAATCGGACTTTTTTATTCAGCTTTTCTGCCAGACGTTTAGTGTCCTTTTTCCAATTACTGATAATACGTTTTGCAACTACACTATTACGACTGAGGATCAGTTTTTTTGCTGTTTCCAAATCTCCTGTTTTCACCGATTCTGACAATTGAGTGAACTCATCTTTGGAAAAAGAGATACCGTTCAGAATTTGGATAATTCCTTCGCCCAGGTTTTCCTTGAAAGAGACAGCAAACTGATATTGACCTTCAAGTAGTTGAAGTAGTTCGATAAATTTATCCGAATGTTTTTCCATTCCTTCTTTGTCTATCAACAAAAACCAGTCCTCCAATTCATGAATAACCTGTTTTAGTTTGTTTAATTCAAACTGTCCGCTTAATCCTTTAGTCCCATGAAGATTCCTTAGAATATCATTGGTATAATCCGTATTCGGTTGGATATTAGCATCCCAGTATTCTTCGGCAAATCGTTCAATCAGACTGAAGGTGTTCTCTGCATCTGACAGCATGTTCATAAAGCCGCCAATATTTTGCTGCATTTTGGTCAGTATATTTTTCTCTTCTGCTTCTTTTTGAGCCAGCTCCCTTTCCAGAGTTAAATCTTCCATGCGAATAAAAACGGACATGACATTGCCTGTTCCATCCTGCATGAAAGAATAGTGGAGCTTAAATATCCGATTTTTTATAACGATCTCTTTTGGTAGTAAGTCCAGTATCATGGCGTTATCAATCTGATTTCCACTAAACAACATGTGTAAAGCGCGGTAATAATTCCTTAGCGTTTTACGTTCACGGCGAAAAGCCAGGTCTGCAAATGGAACTCCGGCGAGATTGTCTACCCCCAGATACTCTGCAGCAATTGCAGTGTAGTTTTCTCCGATTTCACCCGCCATATCAATGGAAAAGGACCCTTGTCCAATATTATCCAATATCTCCTGTATCAGCCGTCTTTGTTCTTCTGCCCGCACACCACCTAATCTGGCTCTATCGACAACATCTTGAAATACTTTTTCATGTAAACCCGGAACGCTTCTCAATAGCCGAACAAAATCCTCTCTTGATAAAAAAAGGCTGTCACAATCCATGGTGGGCTTAGCCGTAATTGAAGATTCAAGTTCTCCGGTAATGCAAGGGGCGTCACCAAAAATTCCATTTCGGGTTACAGATGCGATTTTTGAGTGGTGTTCATAAACATTTACAGGATTTTTGACAAAATAAACCCCCTCAACATGTTCATATTGAGAGAGAAAAGCTTCGTCTGCTTTAAGTTCAATCTCTTTAATGTGCTCAGCGATACTTAAGAGATCGAAATCTGAAGTTCCGGAAAAAAGGTTTATTTGTCTTAATCTGTTCAACATTCCATTCCATTTTTCCGGATCTGATTTTATCCGATAATTGACTTCAGGAATTTTTGCAAAAAACAAATTTCCAACACTGGTAAATACTTTTTGGAAGGTCACATTGATTGATTTTTCTAAAATCGACCCTAGTAGTTTACTCACCAGTTCATAGCAGGACCTGGCAAAAGCGACTTTTTCTTTTTGAGATAATGAGTTTAACTTATGAGCCGTGGCTTTTGGATTAGGATCTTTGAAAATGTCAGAAAATAACAAAATATCTTCAGGTGTCATAGTCGATTAATGTTTTTTACAACCGGTTTATTTGATCAGTATTTAGAAAGAACACACATTTTGGTTTTTTTATCAGGTTCACACTATTAAGAATAAAATTTTTTTTGAAAAAAATACAGGATATTACCTTATTACTTTTGGGCGTGGCTGGTAAAATGCAAAAAACAAACCAATTCAGAGTCTCTCACTTAAAAATCATAATCGCTCAAACGCCCATTATTATGAAGTTTGAAAGTTATTGGTTTTTTCATTGAAACCCATATATTTATTAAAAAAATCCACATCAGATTATATCGCAACTTTAGTAAAATCACCTTCACATTATTAAAACTTCTTGATATAACTGGCTGAGATGTTGAAAATTTTTCTTTTAGAGAAAAGATTGGTGAATAGTTACAAAATAAATTACATTTTAATATTATATGAAGGCAACCAAGGAATTGCAGGCATTAAAGAGACAGTTGGGCAACAATGAGCTCTCAGAGTATTATGCTGACCTTCTTTTCAGTGAGATGGACCAAAATACATTGGACCTGCTCAATGATCTGACACAATTTCACCTGAACCGTTATGCAGAAGTTCCTGCTTTCAAATCAATTATCGATAATACTGAAGATCCTGACATTCAAATTAAAGCTATTTTGGATGTTTTCCCCACTTTTTTTCTTATTCTTAGTAATGAATTAAATATCAACCCCGCGCATTTTAAGATTTCAATATTAATGCAAATTACGGGAATTGCTTCCAATTTAACTCGTTTTCAGGAAAATAATTCTCTTATTAGTACTTTTTTAAACTGTATAAATCCAAAAGATAAAATTGAACTACTGAACAGGAAAATTTCAGATCAGAGCCCAGGCTACTCATATTTGCCAAAAATGATCAATTTCGATTTTCTGATTATTAAGAAGAAATATAATAACTTAATGCCTGTTGAAGATATTAATGAGTTAATTGAAACTATATTTTGTTTTCAGGGGTTGGCGCAGATATATCTGAAATATTATTTCGACTTAATTTGTCAGGCACAATCAGATGTGATTGCGCTTCACATCGATAAAATGTTTTCCGGCCTTTTTGCGACCTTAAAATACCAGGAGATAAAATACTGGAATAACTATACAGATAGTGCCAAACTTCAGGGTGAGATTCAACAGCTTATCGAAATCGATGATCCGGAAAATAGCCATCCGGTTCTTCGACAACATATTTTTGAAGGATTGCAGGAATACAATCCGATTTTCAAGGATAGCCGTGTACATTATTCTGACCCAAACATTCAACAGTATCATGAACAGCAACTGAAGATTTTTTTGAGTCTTTCCGTCCAGAAACTTGCTTTGATATTGGGTACCGTTCAGATCTGTAAAGGTCGATCACACCTGGTTTATTTACTTGCGCAGATCTTGAAAACCAACAGTCAGAAGCTCTTTTTGATTCATAAAGTCATCAAGTCAGGTGGAATAAGAGAGAATAAAGAGCTGATTCAGATGGTTGAGTATTTTGTGAAAAAGATCTCAAAGACGCAAAAGAGAACCAATCTACAATCCTCACAACCGCCCGAAATGGTGACGATCATCGAAACAGCGGAGAGTTTACGAAGAAAAAAAGCATTAAAGCTTCAAAAGGAGAAACAGAATGTTGTAAGTCTCTCAAGCCATCAGGTAACCAGCTTTGTTGAGACCCGAATGAAACGGTTGTATGAGAGGATTAAAATTAAAGGGGCTTTGACCCAGGATGATGTTTCCGGTTATTTGGCAAAGTTTACATCAGCTGCCCAGCCGTTGTTTGACCATGCAACGGTTGAGCTACAGCATCAAGCCATTGAAAATTTTAGGGGGTCTACAGCTAACATTTTACAGGAAATATATCAAAAAGGATCATTCAATAAGGAGAAAATTCACCAATACAATAAGCTGATTCAAGAGAATATTGAGCTACTTTATTCAGCCGGACAGGATAAATACGATAAGATTCTGGATCAAGTTGGAATCATAATTTCGGAAGCAGAAAGCAGGTCTCATAAGGGTCCGGAAGGAGATTCCTTTCAGGATCCCAAAATAATTAGAACACCGATTGACCCGCAGGAATCTACAATATATACAGACTATGAATTAAGCAAACAAAATAGAGCTTTTGATCTTAGTAACCCAAAAGATTTTTCTGCAAAATATCTATCACACTTTAGTACTTATGCGAATCAACTGGTTATTGATGTTTCCCTTGAACAACAAGAGGAAGCAATTATTGAAGTAAAGCTATCTGCGGATAATATTCTTAAAAAAATGATGCAAGATGGTTTTATACAGAAAGAGAAGTTAGAAAAATATGAGAGAAGTATTCAGCAAAAACTCTCTTCACTTTTAGACCAAAGTATCGAAAATCGTTCGAAGATTTTGGAGCAGGTAGAATCAGCCCTCTTTAAAATTACATCTGCTTCTGACAAAAAAGCACAATCCGTTCTATCTTTCAATCCACAAAAACCAATTGATGATATTTTACTTTCCGGAAGAAAGCTTAAGGAGGATGAAGTCCCCCAATTCATGGAAAACTATTTGAAAAAACTTCACCAACGATCAAGAATAGATGGAGATTTGACGCAGAAAAAAATCTCAGCATACCTGACTCAGTTTTCTCAGGCAGCTCAAACAATGGTGATAGAGATACCTAGCAATATTTTGGAACAGAAGATTACAGAATTCGAATTATCTACCGATGAGATTCTACTGAAAATTTCATCCGAAGGAAATCTTCCAACAGAAATTATATATAAATATCAAGAGGATATTGGAAGGAAAAGTGTTAAATTGCGTACCCCAAATGCGCAAAATCGAATTCGAATTGTTGATCAGATTGGTCTTGTTTTAGCCGATGCTTCAGAGGAATCACAGAAAGAAAAGAAGTCGGTAATAGATGAACGGTTTCTTGCAGAAGAGATCATTCCTTATGGACTTGATAATAGTGCAATCTTGCTATCAATGAATGATTTTTTTGCGCTTCCTTTTGCAGATCGTGCAGGGCCCAATGAAAAAAATTGGTTTGAATACCATATGAAATATCTGAAGATGGTAAATGAAACTAGTAAAATAGATGGTGACATCTTTCAGAAAATTAAAGATTCCATATCTGCTTTAAAGAAGAAAAAATATAAAAAGTACTTTAATATATTTCCGAATGATACCTTTGAGGAGACAACATTTATGGCGGTATTTGACCTTTGGCAAAATAAAGCATTAGAAAGACTGATGATTGAGTAAAAATTATAAAATAGATATTGCTGCCAGGATTTTTTTCCCTTTCTCATCACTCCTGAAAAATCACTTCCTGCGTACTATTCATATCAAGCTAAATCTGTTGATTGTCGATGAAGTTGTTTTAATCGGCTGGAATAAAAATTTTTCCTTTAAAATCAATTACTTTTGTTTTAATGTGCTCTATAGATTATTAGAGGTCCTATTCATTCTGCTGTTGCGTATTGATTTAGAAATTTTTTTATAGATTTAGATATTTGCATATGTTAGTATATCATTTATTGAAAGTTGATTATGCTTTATTGCTCATCCATTTGATGTTCACGTTTACATCTTATTGTATCTGCGGATGAGCCCTTTTAGCAGATTGTCTTTTTAGATGAATGTTCAATCTGATTATTTCATTTAAACGAAAATGACTATTTTAATGGTTGAAAATATCATATAAGTAAAAAAGTATTGTATCTATTCACTACTTCTAAAATAGAGTGCACAAAAGCCATGCCGCTGATGGTATTGGGGGAAGGTGAACGAAAGTAGGATCAACAGTATGACGGATTTAAGCAACTGTGGTGAATAGTTACAAAATATTTTATGAATTAAAATTGTCGTCTCAAAAAATCAGGGTTTACTTTAAAAGTATAAGTGAATAAAAGGAGGAGTTATGAATATTAAGCAAAAAGTATTTAAATATATGGGCAAACATCCTAACGCTGATACCGATGAATTAAGGAAAGCGTTTCCGGGTGTAAATAAAAAATCTCTCTGGAATTACTCCGGTCAATGGAGAAAAGAGAATGGAATACAGTCCAGTAAACCCAAAAGTAGTATTAGGCAAAAAGTCTTCTCGTATTTTGATTCGAATCCCAATGCATCCCTTAAAAACCTCCGAGAAGAATTCCCGGAGGCAAATAAAGTTTCGATTAGTAATTACAGATACCAATGGAAAAAAATTCAACCCGATTTACCGGATCAAAAAAGAGCTAAAAGTATTAAGGAACAGGTTTATGCCCAGATTGAAATGAACTCGGATATCGCTTATTGTGAATTGTGTGAAAATTTACCGGATATTAATCCTTCATCTATCAGTGCTTATCACTCAATTTGGAAAAAAACCAATAATTATAAAGGACCTAAATCTAAAATAAGAAAAAGGAAAGTAAAACAATCAGGGTTACTGCCTTTTTCTGCGAATTCAGGCGGCGTTCAGGTAGATCAGACTTCAATTATTAAAGATCTGGTTGATGCATTAAAAGCGACAGTAGCCGCACAAAAAGGAACGATTGAAACCTTAATGTACCAAAATGAGATTCTTAAAAATCAGCAGTCAACCATGCAGTTAGATGTTAGTGAAATGTCTCAGGATGAACTGACAAATATTAAAGATATTATGGGGATTTTTGTTAAAGGCTTAAAAAAGAAATAGGTAAAGGTTCAATCCCCCGCTCTGCCGGCAGTCATTCTAAAGAAATGAGCAAAGACTGCCTCTTCAATTTTCATGTTCTGTGCACCTTCCGAAAATGATAAATACTATGCAACTATTCACCTTATATGTTAAAATCCGCCTTGCCTCTGATGCTACTTTCGCTCAAGACTGTCGCTTAACTTCCCTCAAGCACTAGCATATCATGGCTTTTACTCGTTATAATGCAGAAAATAATGGATAAATGACTAAATAAGATGTTGCCATCTCATAGGGCTAGGTAATACTATTGAGGTTAAATAATCGAATATATCTATCTATCTTATATTCAGAGTTCTGATTTTATTGTATCTTTTTTGATGGAATTCAGATGATAACTGTAAGAATATCAATATTTTGCCAGGATCAAGTCGGACTGGTTTCAGCCATTACCGGAAGACTTTTTGATCTGGGGGTGAATTTGGGAGATACATCATTTTCTATTTTGGGAAGTGGTGCTGAATTTGCGATTGTCTGTGATGTTCCCAAATCACTTGAAAAGCAGGAGATTGAAGAACAATTGAGTGATCTTAAAGAGCTTCAAGGTGCTGATATCAATGTCAGTCTATTTGAATTAGACTCTACACATGGTTCCAATGCTAATATTACTCATTTTATTCTGATAAATGGTGGCGATAATCCCGGATTGATTGCACGCATTTCGGAAGTGTTTATTGAATTTGGTGCCAATATTGTTCGGCTGAATTCTGAACGAATTTCAGGTGAAAAGGGAGATCAATATGGCATTGAAATCGCGGTGTGGATCCCGGCGATAAATAGTGAAGCTTGCCTGGCAACAGTTTCTAATACAGCAGCTACTCTGCAAATGCAGTGTCAGATAAATGCAGCATAGACTATTATTGCCTTACCTGCTTCAGATAAACGAACCACCCGCTTCGTAAATTGATGCCATCTTTTGTATTTTTGCATATTAACTTCAATTACCTATTTTTAGACGGGTTAAAACCTTCATAGCCAATCTTAGATTAAAACAGATCGAATCCCAGAGATTGCAATCAATATCTTATTCAGCAACGGACTGACAATACCAGGAGAAAGCGATGTCCAAGGGGTATAACGGTGTTATTCTTCGTGTCAATTTAAGTACGAATACAATTAAAAAAGAAATCATTGATAGTGAATTTTACCGAACCTACATGGGCGGGGGTGCCTTTGGTGCTTATTTCCTCTTGAAAGAGACAAACAGTGAGACTCAAGCACTGGAAAAGGAGAATATTCTCACTATCGCACCCAGTGTCACCACGGGAAGTATTGTGACAGGTGTCAGTCGATGTAGTGTTGTTGCTTTATCCCCTTTGTCAGGCGCTGTTGGCGAAGGTCAGGCTGGCGGTAGCATTGGCCCGATGATTAAACGGGCAGGTCTGGATGCAATTGTCATCACAGGAAAAGCAGATAAACCCGTTTATCTGTATGTCAGTAGTGATGAAATCGAAATACGGGATGCTGCTCATTTATCCGGTCGAACGGTGGGAGATGTTTATGATGTTTTAAATAAAGAATTGGAACAGCAAAAACTGAGTATCATACAGTGCGGCCCTGCGGGCGAAAATCAGGTACGATTCGCCAGCTTAATGGTGGATCGAAATAACGTTGTTGGAAGAACCGGTTTAGGGGCAGTTATGGGGAGTAAAAATCTTCGGGCTGTTGCCGTTCATGGAAATAATAAGGTTGAATTCGCAGATCCGGACATGCTGAAATCGTTTAATAAAAAAGCCAAAGAGAGGTTACCTACAGCCGGATTCCCCACCATTCTGAAAAATTCGGGTACCGCAGGTGTGGTTGCAATTCAGGCAAGCAATGGAAATATGGCAACCCACAATTACAGCAGGGGTTATCATGAAGAGAATAAACAGCTAGATGCAGAGACGATTGACGAAACTATTAGTAGCGGGAAAGCGACCTGCCTAGGATGTATTGTCGCCTGCCGGAAACGGGTTCAGGCTGAATCGCCATATCAGGTCAGTGATAAACTGGGAGGGCCGGAATTTGAAACCCTCAGTTTACTGGGATCAAATCTTGATATTACGGATGCTGTTGCAGTATCAAAAGCAAACGAACTCTGTAATGAAAATGGTTTGGACACAATTACAATGGGCGCTATCGCTGCTTATTATTTTGAATCTGCTGAGCATGGCCTGATTTCTAACGAATTTCTTGATGATAATATGAAAGGGTTTGGTTCGGCAGAAAGTCTATTTAAGCTGATCGAGCAGGTTACTTTGCGTGAAGGCCCTGGAAGGATCCTCGCTGAGGGATTTGAAACAGCGATTGAACACTTTGGAGCAGAGACCGCCGGTTATGCCATTCACTGCAAGGGACAGGGTCTTCCGGCTCATATGGGACAAGTAAAGCCGAGTCAGGCACTGATGTATGCTGTCTGTCCTATTGGTGGCGATCATATGTCATCAGAACACGATGGGTTGTTAAATCAGGAGGATGATGATTGCAGGGGATTAGGGATATTTGGTGAAGGAAATGCCCAATCGACAAACCTGGCAAAAGTTCGAATGACTGTTTATTCGCAACACTATTTCAGTTTACTGGATACATTAACTTTGTGCATGTTTATGTGGGGGCCAGGGAGCCTGTTTTCTTATCGTGATTTGGAAGATCTTCTTTTATATACCACCGGATGGAAATGTACATTTTGGGAATTGATGAAAGTAGGTGAACGAAAAACTAATATGATGCGGCTGATTAATGCCCAGCGGGGTTTTAATCGAGAAGACGATATTTTACCGAAAAGGTTATACGAACCTCTGCCGGACGGTCCATCTAAAGGGGCCTGCGTTAATCGGGAATCCTTCTCGGTGATGCTGGATCAGTACTACTCTTTAATGGGATGGGATCGCGAAACAGGAAATCCGACCCCCGGAAAATTGATGGAGCTTGGGTTGGATTGGACACTATAATTCAGAAGTGGTGAATTGTTATAATCACAAAGCCCCTTAATGAAAAGTCCGTAATAAATTAATATTGCGGATCGTTCCCGCGACGATAAGATAGTCATCCTTTTTTAAGATGTAGTCAGGATTTGGAAATGCCTTGATTTCATCACCCTTTTTTTCTTTTTTCCGGATGAGCAGAATATCAATTCCAAATTTTGCCCGGATATTCAGGTCTTTGATCGATTTTCCGATGAACGGGTCTGGAACCGGAACCTCGGAGATAGAATATCCCTCCATAAAATGAACACCCTGGCTGTCAATTGATTGTTGAATTTTATCAACCATCGTTGCAGTGACGTCTCTTCTCTCAATCTCATTTTGATAGGCATCCAAAATATCTTTTTGCCAAACAATTCCCACCATCTTATTCGATTTTTCGGCATTAACAACCGGTAATGCAATAAAACTTGAATGACTCATTTTATCCAGTACATCTTTACAATTGTCGTTCAGAGTGGCAACCTGAAAATCTTTTAATGCCATATCCCCTGCAATGATAACATTTTGAAGGTCCTCCCCTTCAAACAAAAACCCTTTAATATCATGAATCGAAATAATTCCTGTGAGTAAATTGTTACTATCTAAAACAGCAAAATAGGGATCTTTTTTTGATATAACCTTATCAACAACCTGTTTAAAACTACTGTTTTCAGAAATGGATTCAAATTTTCTGGAATAGACATCCCGAACAAAAATAGATTTCATGAGATCAATTTCAGCACCCTCTTTGAGATTGATCTTTCTCAAGAGCAGTTTTAATGTATAGATGGATTCTCTTGAAAACTTAGACGAAATAATTGTACTCAGAATGCAGGTAATCATTAAGGGGAGAATGATATTGTAGTCATTGGTCAATTCAAAAACAATAATGATCGCTGTGATGGGTGCGCGGGTTGTACCGGCAACTAATCCACCCATGGCGACTAGAGCGTAGGCACCGGGTGTCGCCGAAATATTTGGAAAGATATCATGAACAAATGAACCAAAAAAACAGCCCAGCATGGCTCCGATAAAAAGAGAAGGTGCAAAAATACCTCCGGAGCCTCCAGAACCTAAGGTGAATGATGTTGCAAGAATCTTGACAAACAATAATACCAATGCCAAATACCAGATGGTGTTTCCATGAAGGGCATTGTTGATGGAATCATAACCCACTCCCATGACTTGAGGGAACCAAAGGGCAATGATACCGATAATCAATCCACCAATGGCGGGCTGAACATACTGTGGAAGTTTTACTTTTGAATCAAAAAACTCTTCAAAAGCATACAAAACTTTAATAAAGATATAGGAAACGACCCCACTTAGAATACCTAGAGCGGCATAAAACAACAGTTCTACAGGGTTTACCAATTGATAGGGCAGAACTTGAAATGTTGCCAGGTTGCCTTCAAAGTTATGGGAGATTACGGTAGCCATTACAGATGAAATTACAATCGGGGAAAACTGGGCGAAGGCAAAATCCATTAAGATAATTTCAACGGCAAATAATGCACCCGCAATAGGGGCATTGAAAGCCGCAGCAATTCCAGCTGCAGCACCACAACCCACCAGTGTTTTCATCCGGCTACCGGAAATATTAAAAAATTGACCCACAGTGGATCCCAAACTGGCACCAATTTGTATAATGGGCCCTTCCCTACCAACAGACCCCCCTGTTCCAATGGTAATAGCAGATGCAAGCGCTTTTACTATCGCAACGCGCGGTCGGATTCTACCTCCTTTGGTTAGTACTGCCTGCATTACTTCAGGAACACCATGCCCTTTCGCCTCAGGTGCCATAAAATAGATCAGTGGACCTACTAGGGCTCCTCCAACAACAGGTACAATTATTTTAATATACCAGGGTGTTTGTATAATACTTTCTAATAAGGTGTTTCCTCCAGAGAATGAAAAATCGCTAATCGTTTTAATGAGTAGTCGAATTCCAATTGCACCAAATCCAGCAAAAACACCGATGATTATCGCAACAATAATCATAAATGTATGCTCTGTCATTTTGGCGCGATCCATAAAATATGTGGATAGTCGGGGAATATTTATTTTTCTTAGATTTTTCATAACGGGCATAACGATCCACTTTTGCGCTTGATTTTAAACAAATAATAGAATTTAAGGTATTGATAATAAAAAATGGTATTTTTATATAAAATTATAAAGAGCTTTATTGAAAAGATGATTTTTATTCAACCTGTTTTAAAACCAGATCAATGATCCAACCATTTTCAAAATATGTATTGAAATGGGTCATACTGAAGAGTGATAGCTTTAATATACCGACATGTCAATATTTACAATTAAAAGCAGAAATGTTAGACTGCTTTTAATTATCAAATTCAAGCATGATGTTTGATTATATTAAAAGGTAAATACTAATCGAGCAAGAATTCCGTTGCTTTTTTTTTGATATTATCTATCGTTTGATATAGTTACTGAACACCAACGATAATGGGGCATAAGCTGGGACATAACTCAATAGTGGAACGGTCTTGCGAAAACCTAATCCAGTTGAAAATATTAAATTTCTATTAAAGCTGATGGATTAACTTTTTGCTTGTAGATTCTTTATGGGGGTGAATCTATTAAAGCGAGCTCATCAATAGTTCATTAAATATAAATCGTTCTTAGATAATAATAAGCCGAATAACATTTTCCGGATTCCTAAGTAGAGCAGATAATTAGTTTGAGCTACATGAATATTCAATTATTCATCATGCCATCAATATGGCAATCAGGAATCCAAAAGTAATATTTATTTTTCCTGGTAAAACAAGGACAAAAAATGTCTATTTATAAGTTTTATACCAGATAAAGGCAGTAACTCCTGAACCTAATTATGGTATTCAGATAAAAAAGGGTATTTCAATGAGACTTCTAACCAGATCTGATTTCGACGGCTTAGTTTGTGCTGTTTTTTTGTCAACTAAAGAAGTGGTTCACTCATACGAATTTGTTCATCCAAAGGACATTCAGGATAATTCAGTTGAAGTGACATCTAACGATGTTCTGGCTAATGTGCCTTATCATCCTAATTGCGGAATCTGGTTTGATCATCATGCCAGTGAAGATGAGCGTCTTGAGATGGAAAAACTCGAATTTGAAGGTGCATCGTATTATGCTGCAAGTGCCGCACAGGTAGTGTGGGATTATTATGGTGGTGAAAAAACATTTGGCGCGCATTTTCTTCCTTTGTTGGAAGCCGTTAATAAAACAGATTCTGCAAATTTAACGATTGATGAGATTGTTACAGCAGATCAATGGATACTATTATCTTTTATCATGGATCCCAGGACTGGGTTGGGAAGATTTACAGACTATCGTATCAGTAATTATCAATTGATGATGGATATGATTGATTACTGTCGAACGAAAACCGCAGATGAAATTTTGCAGGTTCCGGATATTCAGGAAAGAGTCAATCGTTACCATGAACAGCAAGATCTTTTTATTGATATGCTTAAACGATGCTGCAAAGTAAGAGATAATGTTGTGGTTACCAATTTAATGAATGAAGAGATAATCTATACCGGTAATCGATTTCTAGTATACGGTATTTTCCCAGACCAAAATATTGAAATCAGAGTCATGTGGGGGAAAAACAAGCAAAATGTAGTATTCGCATGTGGACATAGCGTTATTAATCAGACCTGCCGAACCAATGTCGGAAAGCTAATGCTTAAGCATAATGGTGGTGGTCATGAGCGAGTGGGTACTTGCCAGGTTTCTAAAGATAATTGGGAAGAATTACTGGAAGAGATTGTGCAGGAGATACAGCAAAACGGATAAGTTGAAATCCTCCTTCAGTGATCACAAATTGATCTAGTCAAAATCCGGAATTGCCTTCTTGGGTGATTTCGGTTTCATCTGTACGTTTCGCTTGTTGTTATCTTTTGGATTTAATAGTCGGCATCGTCCGTTGAAATAAACATTTTTTTCAATTTTAAGATTACCGGTTTGTATTTCACCGCGAATTGATCCGGGTCGATTGATTTGAACAGTATCTTCGGCGATGATACTTCCGGTAATTGATCCTCCGGCGATCAGGGATTTCGTCGTTACCTCAGCTTCAATTTCAGCTGTTTCTCCAATGAATATAGTCGACTCACAGTGAAGTGTGCCTTGTATTTTTCCGTCAATTCGGATCCCCCCTTTTGAAAAAAGATTTCCTTTCAACTCGCACGCATCAGATAAAAAACTGGTTGTTTTTGATTCCTGGTTAAATTTCATATTTACCTCTGTCTTTTCAATCTCTCAAATATCTGATGGGCGAAACTCAATACTCATTGAGTGTTTTTTTGGTTAACAGGGAATAGAGTCGATTAAAGTCATCTTTGTTGTAATATTCAATAACTATTTTACCGACCTCTTTTTCTTCCTTGTGTTTGATGGAAACCTTTGTTGAAAAACAATCACGCAGACGATCCTGATTTAACAACATTTGAGATGACAGCGTAAGCTTCTTTTTTTCGGTGGGGTTGATTTTTTTCTTTTTATTCCGAATGATATCTTCTGTTTCTCTAACAGAGATGTTTTCTACCAGAATTTTGTCTCTGAGTTCCAATTGTTCTTTTAAACTTTCTAGAGAAAGAATGGCGCGGGCATGCCCCATTGTCAGTTTTTTTTCTGCCAAATCTACTTGTATCTCTTTAGGAAGTGATAGCAATCTAATAAAATTGGCAATGGTTGATCGGTTTTTACCGACTCGTTTTGAAAGGTCTTCCTGAGTATAGCTATGTTCTTCCAGAAGGTTCTTATATGCACTGGCTTCTTCAATGGGGTTAAGGTCGTCCCGCTGAATATTTTCTATTAAAGCAATTTCAAGGAGATCTTCATCCTGAATCGGTTTAATAATTGCCGTAATTTTATCGTAACCCGCTAGTTTTGATGCTCTTAGCCTTCTCTCCCCGGCAACCAGTTCATATTCCTTACCTCTTTGTTTTGATGGTCTAACCAGGATAGGGTGAATAATCCCTTTGATTCGAATAGATTGAGCAAGGTTTTCCAGTTGGCTACTGTCTATCTCCTGACGGGGTTGTTTCGGATTAAAGGCGATTTCATTGATATCTAGTTCGGCAATTCCACTGGTATTATTCTGCGAGCTGTTACTATCCTGTGAACTGAAATCATCCACTGATTTTAAAAGTGCGCCGAAGCCACGCCCTAGGGCTTTCCGCTGTTTTGAGCTCATTATTTAACCCTTTTTTGATGCTTTTCCAATATTTCTTTTGCCAATTGTAGATAACTGATGGTTCCTTTACTTGTCCGATCATAAAAGAAAGCGGGTTTTCCAAAAGACGGTGCCTCACACAATCGAACATTACGTGGAATAAATGTGTTGAAGACATACTCACGCATATGAAGCTTAACTTCCTCAATCACCTGTCTGGAAATGTTATTTCTTCCATCGTACATGGTGGGTAGAATCCCTTCGATGACCACATTAGGATTCAGTGTTTCTTTGATTCGGTTGATTGTGACAAGTAACTGGGATAATCCTTCCATTGCGTAGTATTCACATTGTAAAGGGATCAAAATACTATCCGCAGCCACCAGAGAGTTGACTGTCAATAGCCCCAATGATGGAGGGCAGTCGATGAAAATATAATCATACTCATTTTTGATTTGATCAATCGCATTTTTTAAACGAACTTCCCTTTCGTCTACACTAACCAGTTCAACTTCTGCTCCGGTTAAATCAATGTTTGATGGAATCAGTTTTAAACGTTTTACACTTGTATCAAGTATTTGATTTTTGATGTCTGTGTTTTCAATTAATACGGAATAGATATTTTGTTGACAATTTGCCGGAACAAAACCAAGACCACTGGTCGTATTGCCCTGAGGGTCGAAATCAATCAGCAGTACTCTCTTTTCCATAATCGCCAGGGACGCGGCCAAATTGATACATGTCGTTGTTTTTCCAACCCCCCCTTTCTGATTGGATATTGCAATGACTCTACCCATAAATCCTTTATCTCCAAAAAAGTTTTATCCGCTAGGTATTTAAACCCTGCCTAACCTGTATTAGTCTTTCTTAGTCTCAAGGTCAATTTTTTGATTTGATCCTTTGCCAGCTGATAAAAAACGTCCTTACGCTCCAGTCTGTTGATAACGGTTTGATATACACCAATTGCCATCTTCAATCGATCCGTTTGCTCATAGATATTTGCCAGACTAATTGCAGAAGCCAGCGTGATTTTTTGCTGAGAAAACTTTTTGTCAACTTCTTGAAATATCATTCTGGCAAGTTCTATTTTACCTTCCAGTAAAAATGATCTGCCGATTTTGTAATATGCTTTGGGTACAAACCTTGATTCCGGTCTTTTGACAATCAATTGTTTTAACTCAATACGTGCTTGCTGATACTGTTTTAAATCGAAAAACAGTTGTGACAGCCGGATCTGGTTGTTTTCCCACTCTTCAAAATTCTGGTCTATTTCCAGCTGTTTTTGCAATTTTCGATGAATACGGATCGCTTTTCTTTTTCCTTCATCACCCTCCAGAGCTCTGACCCTTGCCAGGCCAACCAATGATTGCAGATGGTATTCTGACTGGGTAAATTTAGTGCTCAGTGATCTGTAAAATCGAATTGTCTGCTTGGGGTTCTTTAATGAGTGTTCATAAATATTGGCAATCCAAAAAAGTGAATCATCGACCAGCTGGTGTTCAGGAAAAGCCTTTGTTAATGCGACAAAGTTCTGAATCGCCTCTTCGTATTTTTCGGCTTCCCAGAACGCGAGTCCCTTATCGAACATTTTCTGAGCCTCATTACGTTGACAACCTGGCATTATAATTACTGTACATATCAACAAACAGAGTATTAACTTATAACGATGTCCAAGTATCAAATTTGGCAAATATTTCATATTAACCTGATTTAACACTGATCAAAGATAATTTTGTCATGAATAACTCAAAAATCCTATGAGATGTCTTCATCGGGCTGAATATCCTCATCGGGTTGAGTATCCTCATCGGGTTGAGTATTTTCATCGGGTTGAGTATCTTCACTTGGCTGATTATCTTCATCAGGTTGATCGTTTTCGTCATGCCCGTTTTTTTCTGAGACTATTTTTGCAATTGCAACCACTTTTTCGTCATCATCAATGTTGATTAATCTGACTCCCTGGGTAACTCTTCCGGTACTTCTGACTTGATTTACTCTCAGCCGTATGATTTTCCCATTTTGGGTAATCAGCATAATTTCGTCATCATCACTGACCATAACTGAACTGACGACAGAACCGATTCGATCACTTTTTTTGATGTTCATTACACCGATATTTCCACGGCTTCCCAGGCGATAACTATCAATAGACGATTTTTTCCCGTAGCCCTTCTCGGTTACGGTGAGTACCGTCCCATTTTCAGGGATGACCTCCATGGAAATAACCTTGTCCTTCTCCCTTAATTTAATTCCCTTACAGCCTCTGGTAACCCTACCTTGGCTACGAAGAGTATTTGAAGGAAATTTCAGTGCCATACCATGTTGTGAGGCAATAAAAACCAGTTCTTCATCTGTGCACAGGCGTACAGCAACCAGATGATCACCTTCATCAATCAGAGTTGCTTTGGTTCCATTCGCTCGCTGGTTCTTATAAGCAGACAGAGCGGTTTTTTTAATAATCCCCTTTTCGGTTAACATGACGATATAACTGTCCTCTTTATATTCAGAAATGGGAGTACAGAACATCACTTTTTCATCATCCCCTAACGGCAACAGATTTACCCAAGCTCTTCCTTTAGCTACTCGGCTGGCTGAGGGTAATTCAAACACACGTTTCCAATAGACTTTTCCGTAATTAGTGAAAATCAATAGCGTATCATGAGTGGAAGCAATGAAAAGGTTTTCTAAAATATCTTCCTCTTTGGTTGTCATTCCAATTTTGCCTTTTCCACCTCTATTTTGTAAACGGTAGGTATCAGTGGTGCATCGCTTAATGTAGCCATTCTGGCTCATTGTAACCACCATTTCCTCCACAGGAATCAGGTCTTCCTGCAAAATATCACTCTCCCATTCGATGATTTCTGTTCTTCGCTCGTTACCATAGGTATCACGAATTTCAATCAACTCTTCTCTGATAATGTCTATGACGAGTTGCTCATCAGACAATATTTGCTTATACCATTTTATCTTTTCCAGCAATTCAGAAAGCTCTGAAACCAGCTTTTCAAATTCCATGCCGACCAGCCTTTGCAGTCTCATGTCTAAAATTGCCTGAGCCTGGATTTCTGACAGAGTAAAGTCCTCAATGAGTCTGGCTTTTGCCTCTTGACCACTTTTTGATGATCGGACGAGCTGCACAACTGCATCAATATTGTCTAAAGCGATTTTCAATCCCTGAAGGATATGGGCTCTATCTTCGGCTTTTTGGAGTTCAAAACGGGTTCTTCGGGCAATCACATCGATACGGTGATTCAAAAACAACTTCAGAATTTCAAGCAAAGGAAGCACTTTAGGCTGACCATCAACGACGGCTAACATAATAGTGCCAAAAGTATTTTGCATTGCTGTATGTTTATACAGGTTTGCTAAAATGGTATCCGGGTTCTCATTTCTTCTTAGCTCAATCACGATTCGCATACCATTTCTATCAGACTCATCTCTTAAATCCTGAATCCCTTCGATTCTTTTAGCCTTGACATGCTCTGCAATCTTTTCAATCAATCTAGCCTTATTAACCTGGTATGGTAATTCATGGACAATAATAGCTTCACGAGTACTATTTTTAATGGGTTCGACCCCGGTTTTTGCTCTGATTTTAATAATTCCACGACCGGTCTTGTAGGCATTGAGTATTCCTTCCCGTCCCAGAATCATACCTGCTGTTGGAAAATCAGGACCCTGGATAAATGGCAATATTTCTTCCAGCGTACAACTATTCCGACGATCCATAAAATACATTAATCCATTAATCACTTCTATCAGATTGTGTGGAGGGATATTTGTGGCCATTCCTACCGCAATTCCAGTAGAACCATTCACTAACAGATTTGGATATTTAGTGGGTAGGACCTTGGGTTCCTGTAAACTTCCATCATAATTATCAATAAAGTCGACAGTATTTTTATCCAGATCACTTAAGAATTCCTGACTGATTTTTTGGAGGCGGATTTCAGTGTATCGCATCGCAGCCGCGGAATCACCATCAACCGATCCAAAATTACCCTGCCCATCGATTAGTGGAGTTCTCATGGAAAAATCCTGTACCAGTCTCACAATCGCATCATATACAGCTGAATCACCATGAGGATGATATTTACCGATGACTTCACCCACAATTCTGGCTGATTTTAAGTAAGGCCTGTTATGCGCAGCATTCATACTACCCATGGCATACAGTATTCTGCGGTGAACAGGTTTCAACCCATCCCGAACGTCTGGCAACGCTCTGCCGACGATTACACTCATTGCATATTCCAGATATGCAGACTGCATGGTATCTTCGATATTGACTGTAAAAATATTATTAAGTTCTGTCGTCATTTTTTATTGATAAGGTTGTATTTGGTGCTATTTGTTCCCGATTCAAAAGGAGATGGCTTTTTTCTGGAAAACCACTGTCAAGATGTCTTTTGAAAAAAAAGAATTCTGCCGGTCGTTTTTTTTGGGGGTCTGGTGTTCAATCTGAATTAATCCTACCTCAAAACCGATTCTCTTTATGAAAAAAATCCTAAAAAAAAGTAACTGTATTTCCAGAATATTTGTATTCTTTTTTCACCTAAAATTTACGATGTATCGTACCTGAAAAGGAAATGGATGTCACTCATTATGAACCAATTTTATGAATAAAAAACATAAAAAAATTAATATTTAAATCGCCTGTAATAACATTGAAATAAGAAGTATTTTACGCATACTCCAGTCGGCATTTTCAACATCGTTTTCGCTTAATAAAAAAGGAAAATGGGTTGGGTTTTTATTAAGCCGTTGACGATGATATCAAAACACGATCTATTTGCCGGAATTACATTGAATTCATTGAAAAACAGGTTGTCTGGTTGTGATGTTTCCGGAATGGCCACTGTGTTATGCAAATAATAACAAATAAAGACAATAGTGAGATATTTTTACACTAATAAAACGAAGATCTGGAAGGGTAATCGTAATGAATCAATCCTCGAAAGCTGTAATGCAACAGAGAAGTGAAATAGATTTTAAACATATGGATAATATTTGCACTTCTCATTCTGGCAGAACCGGGTGATAAATTATTCCAGATCATCCTGATCTTTCTTCAAGCAGCAGTTTTTATATTTTTTTCCGCTTCCGCAATTACAAAGTTGATTTCTTCCTGGGAGCACTTTTTTTCTGACCGGAGCTTGTTTGGGTGCCTCTTTGGGTTTTGGGCGATCCAGCTCACCATGGATCATCTCCATTTCCTGCTGTTCACGCTGTATTTCCTGTGGGGGTTCCTGAACGATACTGACATGGAAAAAGGCTTTAACACACTCTTCACTGATTCCATGCATTAGTTCTGAAAACAGCTCAAATCCTTCTTTTTTGTATTCATTCAAAGGATTTTTCTGTGCGTAACCACGCATGCCAATTCCCTCTTTCAGGTGATCCATTGAAAGCAGATGATCCTTCCATCTGTTATCTGTAATTTCCAATAAGATCTGCCTTAAGACCAAGTCCTTGAACTCTCCAAATTCTCCAGCTTTTTTCTGATAACGCTCTTCAACTTTTTTTGAAATCCACTTAAAAAGATCTTCCTGAGATGAATTTCCCCGCATCATCTCAGAAGATGTTTTCATTGTAAATCGTGAGAAGAGTTCACTTTCCAATCCTTCCACATCCCACTGATCGATATGTTTTTCATCGCAATATTGTCTCAATAATTTTTCAATAACATCATCCAGCATATCCAAAAGAATATTTTCACCATCATTTCCCAGGATACCTCTTCGCTGTCGATAAATTATCTCACGTTGGCGATTCATCACATCATCATATTCTAGCAGATGTTTCCGAATATCAAAATTATGACCCTCAACCTTTTTTTGTGAGTTTTCAATGGCTCGTGAGATTAAGACATGCTCGATGGATTCATCTTCATCGATTTTCAGCTTATTCATCAGATTTGCAATCTTTTCTCCGCCAAAAATTCGCAATAGATCATCTTCCAGTGAGAGGAAATATCGGCTTTCTCCGTTATCCCCCTGCCGTCCGGATCGACCTCGGAGCTGGTTATCAACCCTGCGGGACTCATTTCTTTCTGTCCCCAAAATAAAAAGTCCGCCAACTTTTTTCACGGCATCATCCAGCTGAATATCTGTTCCCCTTCCAGCCATGTTTGTTGCGATCGTAATAGCGCCCATATCACCGGCTTTTGCGATTATTTCTGCTTCCTGTTCATGAAATTTTGCATTGAGAACTTTATGCGGAATCTTGTTTTTATCCAGTATTCGGCTGAGAATTTCAGAACTTTCAATGGATGCAGTTCCGACCAGAACCGGTTGTTGGCGTTTATAGAGATCCTGAATCTGATTCAAAATTGCTCTATGTTTTGCATCCGTAGTTTTATAGATCACATCAGCATGGTCTTTTCGAACCATTGGCATATTAGTTGGAACGACAACAACGCCCAAACCATAAATTTTCATGAATTCGTCTGCTTCTGTTTCTGCGGTTCCTGTCATCCCTGCCAGTTTCTTATATTTTCTGAAATAATTCTGGAAAGTAATTGATGCCAGGGTTTGGTTCTCCTTTTCAATCCGTACACGTTCTTTTGCTTCCAACGCCTGATGCAGCCCATCGCTGAATCGTCTGCCTTCCATCATTCGACCGGTAAACTCATCGACGATCAGCACTCGACCATCTTGCACAACATAGTCAATATCTCGTCGAAAAACATAGTGAGCTTTTAGAGCCTGGTTGACATGGTGTAGAAATTCTATATTTTCAAAATCATACAGATTTTGGCTTTTTAAAATACCGGTAAGCCTTGTCTGCATTTTATCAACACCTCTTTCTGCCAGCTGGATATTTTTCGATTTTTCTTCAAGGGTAAAATCTCCAGGAATAATAACATCCAGATCTTCATGACTTTTTAAAAATTCTTTAACTTTCCCGATTTCAATATTGTGGAATTTTGAGACCTGTTCAGGCTCGGGATTATCACTCACTCTCATTTCACGAGTGAGTCCATACATCTCTCTGTCTACAACATGGTAAAACTGGATTGAGTCCTGTGACGGCCCTGAAATAATCAGTGGCGTTCGGGCTTCATCAATCAATATACTGTCGACCTCATCGACAATGGCAAAATGGTGATCCCGTTGAACATAATCGTCGAGATCAAACTTCATATTATCCCGCAGATAGTCAAATCCATATTCATTATTGGTACCATAGGTGATATCAGCATTATAGGCGTCTCTTCTCTCTGAATCATCCAGTCCATGTTTGATGACCCCCACTTTCAATCCCAGGTACTTATAGACTTCACCCATCCATTTTGAATCTCTTTCTGACAGATAATCATTTACGGTGACAACATGACAGCCCTTTCCTGTTAATGCATTTAAAAACAGAGGTAAGGTTGATGTTAATGTTTTTCCTTCACCGGTTTTCATTTCTGCGATATGTCCGTGGTGAAGTGCGATTCCACCTAACACCTGAACATCAAAGTGTCTTTGATTCAGGGTCTCCATTGCCGCTTTTCGGACGAGTGCAAACGCTTCGGGTAGGATATCGTCCAAAGATTTTCCATTTTTAACGCTCTCTTTTAACTCATCTGTCTTTTGTAGACATTGCTCATGAGTCAATGTCTCAAATTGACTTTCTAGTGCATTAACCTTTTCCAGCAGTGGTTTATATTTTTTTAATTCTTTATCACTAAACGATCCGACAATTTTCTTTTTTAAATAGTTCAGCATTGCAATTTATTTAAATTTGTAGTTAAAAGAGATTTATTTGTAAATATGCATAGAGACAGAGTAGCAATATCTTTCAATAAACAGAATACCATCTGGTTCTAACTATTCTGGTTCACATTTTGTCTTATGATTCTAGCATAATCTGTGTTGGAATAACTTCAATTATCCGTAGGTTCTTGATCTAAACACTTAAGAAATACAGTTTTTATTTTTTACCCAAGCTAAGAAATATCAAAATCACCATAATAAATCTATAGCCAGGGATTAATAATCTGATATTTCTTTCTTTTCAATTAATTTCCAGCGCTGAACGCTAATTCGTCAAGGTTTTCCTTTCAATTTTTTGATATAGTAAAATCTTAACAAAAAATAAAACGGAACTATTTACTACTTCTAAAATATAGAGTACAAAAGCCATGCCACTGGTGGTGTTTGAGGAAAATTAAGCGACAGCCTTGAGAGAAAACAACTTGTAAGGTACTTATCCATTTTAGCTGGGCTAGATAACTATGGTGAATAGTTGGAATAAAACGAATCAAAAAGCTTAGCAACGATTACTATGAAAAACATTATTATTGCAGAAGACCAGGGTTTTTGCTGGGGAGTCAGACGTGCACTGGATATTGTTAATCAGCATGAACAGGTTTATATATATGGTGATTTGATCCATAATAAACAAGTTGTTGAATTATTAGAAAAAAATGGGAAAAAAATTATTCAGGAAATCAATGGTAATGAAGATAAACCCATTGTTATTACCACCCATGGGACAACATTGGACGAATTTGAAAAAATAAATGCTTATGGTTTGGAAATTATTGACACTACCTGTCCACTCGTCAGTGTCATTTATCGGGCGGGAAAGAAGTTAGAGAGCAATGGCTATCATATACTTATCCTAGGTGATGCACAGCATATCGAAGTTAAAGGAATAGCCTCCCGGATGAAAGATCCAATTATTATTAACAGTGAAGAACAACTGGAAAATATTCATCTTCCTGAAAAAATCGGTGTTATTTGCCAGAGTACTTTTTCACAGCAAAAATTTGTCCACTTAACAGAGATATTGGCTCGGCGTGTTAAAGAAATCAGGATAAAAAATACGATCTGCTCTCCAACCCAAAAAAGGCAAAGTGCGGCGGAAAAATTGGCAAAATGCGTTGATATAATGATTGTGGTTGGCGGTTTTCACTCTTCAAATACTAAAAAATTGTTTGAAATGACACAAAAACAGGTTGAAAGCTATCATATTGAAACGGCAGATCAGTTGGACTCATCCTGGTTTAAAGGAAAAACGGAGGTGGGGATAACCTCTGGTGCGTCGACTGCTGATTGGATCGTAGATAAAATTTGTGAAAAAATCAGAAGTTTTGATTAAAATAGATGTATCTGTTCAGTACTTTTTACTCAGCAACGAGCTAAATGGTTGATATTTCAATTGTGATCATTACAGATTATTGAGTAGCCATACTAAAACTTATTCTTTGCCTTAGATTATTTAATTTTACAAACTCAACGCATTTCATTCAGGATAAAAAAATATAACCAAATATCCTTTTTAACCGGTTAATAAAAGCCTCTGAGTTCTATGGTTGATTTCAAAAATCAAACTAAGATGGTCATCGCTGTAGATTATTTGTCTTTGCAGGCTAAATTATAAAACAGGCAGCTTTAAATCACAGGAAATAAATATGAATAAAATTTTGGAAACAACAAACGACGGTAGACCCGCTTATAAAATTGCTGATATTAAGCTGGCTGAATATGGAAGAAAAGAAATGCGTCTGGCTGAACAGGAAATGCCAGGGTTGATGGTATTAAAAGAGCGTTATATGGATGAAAAACCTCTGGCGGGTTCCAAAATAATGGGAAGTCTGCATATGACAATTCAAACCGCTGTTTTGATTGAAACACTGGTTGCACTGGGCGCAGATGTTCGATGGGTTAGCTGTAATATATTCTCAACCCAGGATCATGCGGCATCAGCTGTTGTGGTTGGTCCGGAAGGTACGGTTGAAAATCCAAGGGGAGTACCGGTTTTTGCTTGGAAAGGCGAAACATTGGAAGAGTACTGGGAATGTACTGAAATCGCATTAAAGTGGCCGGATGGATCAGGACCGGATCTGATTGTTGATGATGGAGGAGATGCGACCTTAGCTGTTCATAAAGGAACAGAGTTTGAAAAAGCAGGGAAGGTTCCGGACTTTGATGAGGAAAATGACCCTGAAGAGTGGGGAGTGATACTGAATATGTTGAGAGCCGAGCAGGAGAAAAATCCGGGCCGATGGACTAAAACAGCAGAAACTATGGTTGGTGTCAGTGAAGAAACAACCACCGGTGTTCATCGATTATATGCCATGCAGGAATCCGGGGAGCTTCTTTTTCCGGCATTCAATGTAAATGATTCGGTTACGAAGAGTAAATTTGATAATGTTTACGGATGCCGACATTCTCTACCAGATGGTCTCTGCCGGGCAACCGATGTTATGTTGGGTGGAAAAATCGCAGTTATTTGCGGGTTTGGAGAAGTGGGTAAAGGGTCTGCGCAGTCACTTAGAGGTCAGGGATGTCGAGTGATTATTACTGAAATCGATCCCATTTGTGCTCTTCAGGCATCGATGGAAGGGTATGAGGTTAAACCATTGGAAGAAGCCGTCGCATATGCCGATATTTTTGTTACTACCACTGGAAATTATAGTGTAGTTACCGCAGATCATATGGCTCAAATGAAAGACAAAGCGATTGTGGGAAATATTGGTCATTTCGATAATGAAATTGATATGGCCGGTTTGAAAAAAGTCCCTGGGATAAAAAGGATTAATATTAAACCTCAATATGATGAATGGGTATTCCCTGATGGACACAGTGTGATGATTCTGGCTGAAGGAAGGCTGTTAAACCTAGGTTGCGCAACCGGACACCCCAGTTTTGTGATGTCTGCATCTTTTACCAATCAGGTATTGGCACAAATTGAGCTGTATAAAAATAAAGGACAGTATAAAAAAGAAGTGTATATGTTACCGAAGAAACTGGATGAAGAGGTGGCTAGGCTTCATTTGGATAAACTGGGAGTTAAGCTGACTACGCTTACTCAAAAGCAGGCCGACTATATTGGTGTTCCAGTTGAAGGTCCATATAAACCAGAACATTATCGATATTAATTCAATTCTGATTCCATAAAAAAAGGCGGACATTTTGAATAAAATGCCCGCCTTTTTTTGTACTGTAATATTGAGTTAAAAAAGACCTGAAATATGGAAATCGAACTTGCTGTCTGGTTCGTTTTCCTTTTTGTTTAATTTCACTCCATATTCAAATCGAAGAACTCCCATCGGTGTAATCAGGTTGATTCCCGTCCCAACACTGTATCGATAATACCAATCGTCTTTCTCTGCCCCGGTAATTTCATACATCCGATCTTCTGCCCATACATTACCCATATCAAAAAAGACGAGACCTCGAATATTCCCCCCCTCACGAGTTAACGGAAAATAGAGTTGTAAATTCAATACTCTTTTTACAATTCCTCCCTGGTGTTGCTCATAATAGATGCGTGTTCCATCTTTCTCTGTGGAAAGGGAGGGGCACACAGCATCAGACTGGCAATCGGAGTAGTCTCCCTGGTAAGGATACAGTTCTGATATGCTGAAGTCGTCGGGGAGTTCAGCCGTGCTACTGGGCCCTTCAATTGCGCCATATTCAAACCCCCTGACAGTGGTAATACCTCCGAGAGTGTACCTTAAATGAACCGGAACATCTTTAGCGGAATTGGTCATCTCATATTGTGACCAGTTGAATTTTGCCCCAAAAACCAGGGTTCCGCTATCATTTAATGTTTGAAAATACCGTGTATTAATGGAATAGGTACGGTATTCAATGCTACCACCAAGCACACCACCGCCAAATTGTTCCGTAGAGGCAGAAAGATCATATCCATCGGTTGGAAACATGGGATTATTGACAGTACTGTATTTTGCCCCTAAACGAAGGCTTCGATAGGTGTTTGCGGCCACACCATCTAAAGACTCTTCCCCGATTGATGTGATGTCGGAATAATTTTCATCTTTCCAGGAATAGGTTGAATATGCAGACCAGTCTTTCCATATCGGGTAGGTTAATCCAAAATTAAACCCATTGGTTCGAGTGTCATAATAGTCAGTTTCTGTTTCGTATGTGGAAAAAATTCTAAAAGAGTTTATAAATTCTGTGTCAAACCAATATGGGTTGACCATGGAAAAATTATAAACACTGTCTCCATCATTTTGTTGTTCTGTGGAAAAAGTTAATGTTCGACCTGTTCCCAGAAAGTTCTTTTTTGATATGGAAAGCGTTACGGCCAGTCCACTGTAACCGGAATAATTCAGGCTGGCATTAAAAGAGCCTGTTTGCGCCTCTTCCAGCAGGATATTGTAATCAAGCGTGTTCTCTTCATTTCCCGTTTTCTGACGCATTTGAACACCCATTCCCTGCTTGAAAAAACCAAGCCGGGTAATGTTTTGCTGGCTTTGCCGGATTTTGAGCCCATTGTAGAGTTCATTGTCAAAAATATTCAACTCTTTTCTTATGACACTATCCATGGTTTCATAATTACCCTGGATTTCAATTCGACCGATGTATGCCTTTTCCCCCCGAATGATACTAAAATTAATATCGACTGTCTTGCTTTCTTCATTGATTTTATTTGAAACACGAACTTTGGCAAAAGCGTACCCTTGCTCTTGATACTGGCCGTTTATCTTATATCGATCTTCGTTTTGTTTAAAAGGATTGAATACATTACCCTTTTGCAGAACCATCGATTTCAGCATTTCTTCTTTATCAAACAAAAACCCGTTTCCGTCAGCTGATTTAATATTAACCTCACCGATGAAATACTGCTCGCCCTCATGAATGGTTAAGTCAACGGAAATTTTAGAATAGTCATCATTATAGCGGAGGACAACCTTGGGTTTATCAATTCTTATTTTGATATATCCGTTTTTCAGATAGTGTTGGGTGAGAATCTGTAAATCCTGATTGATTTTCATTTCCTGGAACACACCAGAATCATTCATCCAGGAAAAGCAGTCAATTTCACTGGATTGCATCAGTCTTTCGATATCCATTGGTGGATAGACCTTGGTGCCGTGTATCTTGATATCAGTCAGAAATACCTTGGGCGACTCAATGATCTGATAAACTAGTCCAACCGATTCATTGTCAATTTTATTGATTTGGTAGATTACCTGTGTTTGTATATGCCCCTTTTTTCGATATTCATCTAACAAAATATTAACATCTGCTTTGATTTTGCCGACATTAATCATATTGTTTTTATAGACCTTTAATTTTTTTACAAGGTCCTCTTTGGTGAACAGGTCGTTTCCTTTAATGTCTATAGTGGCAATTCTTGGTTTTTCGACGACCTTAAAAATCAGAACAATTCGGTTTAACATGATTGTTTCTGTTTCAACGGATACATCTCTAAAATAACCCAGATTGTATAAACTTTTAATATCTTCCGCCACCACAACAGGTGAAATCGTAGCACCCTGTTGAGATTTAATTGTTGATAAAATAAGTCCTTTTTCAATGAGCCGAAGTCCTTCGACTTTGATATCAACGATTGTACCTTGTTGGTTAATAGCGGATGATTGAGCCTGCAGAGGTATCGTTGTCCCACAAATTAATAATAGACAAACTCCGCTGACCCACTTTTTTACAATATCCCAGCTGTATACCGATACGCCTGTCGATATACTCTTACATCCATGCATAAAATTGATTCTGAAATTCATATCTGACTACTCAATCCTTTCTAAATTTCCATTAAAGAGTCTATATTGACAATCCATCTGATTGGCTAACTTTGTGTTGTGAGTAACCAGAATCAGGGTTGTATTTTGTTGTTGACAAACTTCCTGCAACATTGCTCCGACTATCTCGCCGGTAGCATGGTCCAGATTACCCGTGGGTTCGTCTGCTAGTATTAATTCGGGGGAATTCACCAGGGCTCTTGCGATTGCCACTCTCTGTTGCTCACCACCAGAGAGCTGATTGGGTTTATGAGTTAATCGATCAGATAAGCCGACAGCGATTAATAATTCATTGGCTCTTTTTTGACACTCCTGCAAAGGAGTTCCTGCAATTAAGCCGGGAATACAGGTGTTTTCCAGTGCAGTGAAATCAGGAAGCAAGTGGTGGGCCTGGAAAATAAATCCTATCCGCTGATTTCTCCAGTCAGCCAGTTCATCTGCTGAGTATTCACTTATATTGTCGCTATTGAACAAAATGGTACCGGATGTAGGTCGATCCAGACCTCCCAGTAGGTTTAACAATGTGCTTTTTCCACTTCCGGAAGTACCCACGACAGAAACGGTTTCATTTTTTTTAAATTGCGTACTGGACTCGCTCAAGATAATTAACTCTTTTCCCGCCCCGTCAAAATAGGACTTACTCAGCTTATCTATTCGTATAATATCTGTCATTTATTATTCATTCCTCATTCCTTCCACAGGGTCTAATTTTGCCGCCTTTTGGGAGGGAATTATGGTTACAAAGAAACAGATCACAAATGAAACAACTGCAATCAGAAT